>Ga0207712_10000226_pt1 | contig 55648 bp, 58 predicted proteins | sample KBSS44metaG_FD_184402 | JGI IMG/M metagenome (GOLD analysis project Ga0207712, IMG submission 184402) | Switchgrass rhizosphere microbial communities from Kellogg Biological Station, Michigan, USA - KBS S4-4 metaG (SPAdes) (version 2) | ecosystem: Host-associated > Plants > Roots > Rhizosphere...
CGCCTGGATCGTCGTGATCGCCGCCGTCAACGTCGTCTTCCCGTGATCGACGTGCCCGATCGTCCCAACGTTTACGTGCGGCTTCGTCCGCTCAAATTTCGCCTTAGCCATCACTCGCTCTCGTCTGTGTGATCTCGCGAACTACGATTGTCTGCCCCTCGTGCTACTACTTCTTCTGCGCCATCAAGCTCGCGACCGGGATCGAACCGGTGACCTCACCCTTACCAAGGGTGTGCTCTACCGACTGAGCTACGCGAGCGATGTCCCTGCTCTTCTATTTCACCGCCCGTTCCGCCACTCGCGCACCGATCGTTCATCCGGCAAGCGGGAGACGGGGCTCGAACCCGCGACATCAAGCTTGGAAGGCTTGCGCTCTACCAACTGAGCTACTCCCGCGAGAGAATCCTTTCGCGCCACTACGTTCTCGCTGCTGACCGCCGCGCCACTCTTACTATCTCTTCGGCCACCGACAAATGGTGGGGGAAGGATTCGAACCTTCGTAGGCGTTAGCCGGCAGATTTACAGTCTGCTCCCGTTGGCCGCTTGGGTACCCCACCCTTTCCTTGCGCAATGCGACCCGACGCCCGCAACACCACCGTCCCAGTCACGCGAACGAGGCAGAGCACCCAACCAGAGCTGACGGCGAGAATCGAACTCGCAACCGCCTGATTACAAATCAGGTGCTCTGCCAATTGAGCTACGTCAGCGTGAGCTCAGATCAGCGCACGGCGTTTTTGCGCAAGACTCATAGAATAACAAGACGTTAGGGGTGCGTCAAGCGCACGAACTCACGTATGTCGTGCTACCGCACCTTCTTCCACCGCGTCCCCTGCGGCGTGTCCTCGATCGCGATCCCCTTCCCGTCGAGCTCGCCACGAATCGCGTCCGCCGCCGCAAAATCCCGCCTCGCCCGCGCCTCCCGGCGCGCCGTCAACCGCGCCTCCACCCACTCCCCCAGCGCATCGTCGATCGCCGCCTCGCCCGGGACGATGTCCAGCACGCCGTCCACCAGCGCGAACGCCCGACGCGCCGCCTCGAGCCCCGCCAGATCGTCGCCGCCCGCGTCGAGCTCCGCATTCACCATTCGGATGAACTCGAACAGCGCGCCCATCGCCTCCGGCGCATTCAGATCATCGTTGAACGCATCGGTCGCTGTCGTCACGAGCTGCGCCGCAATCGCCGACATGTTCGCACTTCCGCCCGTCGCATTCGCAAGTCGCTCGGCGAAGTCGCCCACGCGCCGCACCGCATTCGTCGACGCCTCCAGCGACTCCTCGGCGAGATTCAGCTGCTTGCGATAGTGCACCGAGAACATGAAATGCCGCACCGCCGCGGCCGAGATGCTCTGCGCGCGAAGATCTTCGACGCCGGCCACGTTGCCCACACGCTTCGCCATTTTCGCGCCGTCGGTGAGCAGAAACTCGCCGTGGCACCACATGCGCGAGAACGTCGCTTCGTTCGCGCCCTCGGACTGCGCGATCTCATCCTCGTGATGCGGGAAGATCAGATCGACGCCGCCCGCGTGGAGATCGAGCGTGTCGCCGAGGTAGCGCTTGGCCATTGCGGAGCACTCGAGATGCCAGCCGGGGCGGCCGCGCCCCCAGGGTGAATCCCACGCCGCCCCCGTCTGCTCGTCCTCGGGCTTCGCCGCCTTCCACAGCGCGAAGTCGCGGACGTCCTCCTTGTTGTAGTCGTCGGCCGCGACGCGCGCGCCCGCGCGAATCTGACGCGTGTCGAGGCGCGAGAGCTTTCCATACTCCGGAAAGCGCGCGATCGCGAAGTACACCGACGCATCCTCGGCCTGGTACGCGAGCCCGCGCGACATGAGCCGCTCGATCAGCGCGATCATCTCCGGGATGTGATCGGTTGCCTTCGGATACACCTCGGCCTTCTCGATGCGGAGGAACTCGCGATCGCGATGGAAGATCTCGGTGACCGGTTCCGTGACCTCGCGAATCGTCTTCCCTTGCGCGACCGACCGCGCGATGATCTTGTCATCGACGTCGGTCAGATTCATCACCTGCTCCACCTTCCATCCGTTCAGACGGAGGACGCGACGCAGCAGATCCTCGAAGAGGAAGGTGCGGAAGTTGCCGAGATGGGCAGGGTTGTAGACGGTGGGCCCGCACGTGTACATGCGGACGGTCGTCCCATCCGCGGGAGCGAAAGGCTCGACGCGACGGGTGAGCGTGTTATAGAGCTGCATGCTCATCCTTAAGAACGTGATCGGCGCGGGTGCGGACGAAGGCGAGAAGCTAGGCGGGCCCGTGCGCATATTCAACGTGCAAGGGCTGCTCGAAATATGCGCTCGCGCGCAATGGCCGTGTGCGCGTAAGTGAAATATGACCGCACATTCTCTGGAGCGTGGTACGCGATGTCTCGAGCATTCGTGAACGAGGACGCGGGCGGACGCGACACGCCGCTGCGGCGATTCGTACTTCCGGACCGCGACGATCCCGGCTACGACGAGGCCGCGGCGCTCGCGCTTCTGGAGGGCGCGGCCGAGGGCGACACGGAGAGCGCCGAGGTCGCCACCGGCTACTACTGGGGCGAGCGCAAGCTGCGCCCGTACGTGGAGCGAGCGCTCGCGCGCGCGCGCGAGGCTGGCGACGAGGCGGCGATTCGCGCGGCGGAGCGCTTTCTGCGCTGAACGAGGGCGCCGTCAACGAGCGTGACGACGCGAGCGACGAAGGGGGCATTCGCGAGATCCTCATTCGCGGCGAAGAGAACCGCGGCGCCAGCGCGGGCGTGGTGCTGCAGCAGCGAGAGCACGAGGCGACGCTCGATCGCGCCGACGCCAGAAAGATCGTCCACGAGCAATAGGCGGGTGGGACCGATGGGCGCCGTCGCCAGCGAAGCGTAGAGCGCGCCGCATGGGGCGCCATCGAAGCTCGTGGTCGCGAGCGCGATCACCTCTCGAGCGGCCGCGCGCGCGCCGAGCCAGATGATCGTCCCCGCATCCGGACGCAGAAGCCCCGCGGCACAGGCGAGGAGCGTGCTTCGCCCGCTCCCGCGCGTGCCCTCGAGGGCGACGATCTCGCCCGGCCAGAGCGCGAGATCGAGAGTGCGCAGCACGGACACGCGCGCCGAACATCCGGCTGCGCCCGCGCGAAAGCTCTTCGAGAGCGAGGTGATCGAAAGTGTGGTCACGGGCGGCGCTCGCGCGCCCGCGCGCAGATGCGCACGCGCGGGCACACGACCATCAGAGTGACTCGGAGCGCTCGCGTGCGCGATGTTGCAGCACGGCGGCAGCGATCATGAAGACTGCTGCGCCGCCGAGCGTGTAGCTCTGAGCCGATGAGCTCTTCGCGCCCCAAACGAACGTGTTGGCCAGGAGAAAGAGGCTGACGGCGAAGCACGACGGCAGTGCCGCCGCCCTCCATCCTCCGCGCTTCGAGAAAACCGTCAACACGGCGTTCACCAGGAACGCAGCGCCTGCCAGTGTGCTGAGGACAACGGAGACAAGCGCGAGCCGCGGCTGGAGCATGTGACGCTGCGCGATCCCCCATGGCGTCAGCAGCGCGAGACTCAACACGATTACGAGCCACATGAGTGCATTCTCCGTGATGCGCTTGCCTCCATTGTGAGACATGGGATCTCCGGCTCAGAGGGTGAACGCGGTGGTACAGTGCGCGGCATAAGAGCCTTCGAGACAGCTATCGTCTACGCCGCCGGAACCGGCTGATCCGCCGGTACCGGAGCCAAAGCCGCCCGAAGCCAGGCTGTCGTTTGCGATCATGCAGTCGATCAACGCATCCTCGAGTGCCGCCGTCGTCGCCAACGCGCCGATGAACGTCGTGATGAGTATCGGCGTCAACTCGGGGGCCGCGGCCAATGCTGCGGCGGCGCCGGCGAGCACTGCGGCCGCGCCCGCGTAGCGCAGCCATTGCTGTCTGCACGCATAGAAGTAGAAGCCTTGCGCGGTGGCGTCCTGCGGCGCGAAGGCGAATGCCGCTGCATACGCGATGGAACCAAGCGCCCGTTGCAGTGGGCTCACTGCCGGCGGGCGATCGAGTCGCACGGTCTGCGGGTACCCTCCGCTGGTCGTTCTCACAACAGAGGTGGTCGTGTAGGTGCCGACCAACACTCCATTGCGCACGGATTGCATGTAGCTCCGTGTGCGAGCCCATCCCGACGACGTCTTCGTCCACGAGTACGCGGTGGTGCTCACGAGCTTTCCATCGGTGTAGTGCTGCATGGCCGCCGGCGGACCTCCACCGACCCGATACAGAAAGACGATTTTGTGCACGTGCATCGTGCTGTCTGTGAAGGTCCAGCTCGCGCTACCCGCAGTGTATGCGACTCCCGGGGCTTTCAACGCAACCTGCAGCCCATCCGTGGTGACGCTGACTCCCACGACCGAGGCACTCACACCACTTGCGACGGGTCCGGCCGTCACCGTTTCCAACCTGTGCGTTTTTGGATTCACGACCGCCGCACTCGTACGGGTCTCGTAGCGTACCGTTGGAGCTCCCTCTCCCGGCTCCGTTCCCAGCCACCGTCCTCCCTCCTGATCCGCGCACGCGGCGACAACGAGCACGGCCGCGGCGCCTGCCATGATTCCGATGCGATAGTGCATGTGGTGCTCCCGCGTAACCGCACCGCACGCACTGTTGACGAACGCGTCAACCGGCCGCCGATCCGACGTGCGTGCGGTGCTGACCAATGGTGATCGCCACCACGGGAGACGCTGCTCCATGCGCCGCGCAGCGACCGGCGCGTCTCGAGAGCGCGCTACGACGATCGATGCGAGACCAGTGCGCCATCCGGGCTGCGTTCGGCCATCGGCGCGACGACGGGCGCCACAATGTGCTCGATTCGCAGGTGCTGGGCCGGGACGACGCGCGGCGGCGCGCCGTCCTGTGTGCGGCGGGAGTATGGCGCGGGAAGCTCACGCGCCCAACATCATTACATCGCGCGCACCATCGCTTCGGTGCGCGCGCTTCGTGCCCGGAGTGACGGGCTAGCTGCGCCCCGCCGTCACTCGCTTCCTCGCCTTGGGCTTCTCCGCCGCCGCCTCCGCACGCCGTGCAAGCGCGCGCGCACGCTTCCGATGGAAGGCGTCGATCGCCTCCACGACCGGCTCCGCATCGAAGCGCACCGGATCCGTCGTCGGAAGCCCCGTCTGCCTGCGCGTCTTCTCGATCGCCGCGCGCGCCGCACGCACCGACAGATCGTACGTGTTGAGCGACACGGCGATCACCGGCGCCGGACGCAGATGCTTCACGAGCATCTCGTGCATTTGGATCATCTCCGCGAGCGGCGGAATCTCGATCCACGGATTGTTGTTGATGTGCGTGCGCGACGGCTGCGCGCACATCACCATCGCGTGCGGCAGCGAGCCGTGAATGAGCCCGAGCGTCACCCCCGAGTAGCCCGGATGGATGATCGACCCCTGCCCCTCCACGAGCACGATGTCCGCGCCCTTCGCTGCGTCGAGCACGAGCGACTCCGCCGCGCCCGCGATGAAGTCCGCGATCACCGCGTCGACGCCGATCCCCCACCCCTCGATGAGAATTCCCGTCTGCCCCGTGCCCGCGAATCGCACCTTCCGATCGAGCGCCTTGAGCCCGTCACGAATCTGCAGCGCCGACGTCATCTTCCCGATGTTGCAGTCGGTGCCCACAGTGAGCACGATCGTCGAGTCGAGCTTGCGCACGCGCCCCATCGCGACCGGCAGATCGAGGGGCGGCCGGCGAAGATCGTGGATCTCGACTTTCTTCTTCGACGCGCGCGCCGCGAACTCCGGATCCGCGCCGATGAAAGTGTGCAGCCCGCTCCACACATCGAGCCCGGCGTCGATGGCCGCGAGAATCATCGCGCGCCACTCGTCCGGGAGCTTCCCGCCCTGCGGCGCCACGCCGATCAACAGCGCCGTCGGCCCCTTCGCGAGCCCCTCGGCCACCGTCGACACCACCGGGATGTCACCGCCAAAGCCGAGCACGTCCTGCGCGGTGCGACCGGCGCGCCGCGAGTCGATGACCGCCACCACACGCTCGGGCGTGTAGCGGATGCAGGAGTTCGCGGTCTTGGAGGTGAGTGGGCCGAACTGCCCTTCGGCGATGACGAGAAAGCGAAGCTCGCGAGCCATGTAATGAGGTCCTGTTCAGGCGGAGCGCGCGCGGTCGCGGGCCTCCGCAAGCGAAATGACGTCGACAGCAGATGGACTGCCGACGAGTACGTCCGCGCCGGGGAGCGGCGCCCGCACGACGAGCGCGCTGTTGCGCAGCAGTCGGCGAAAGCCCTGACCTTCGTACACGCGGCCGATAAGTATGCGACGAATGATCACGTCGAGCACGGCGAGCGCCGGCACCGCCACCAGCAGCCCGATCGTGCCGAGCAGCTTCCCCATGATCAGAATCGCCATGATCGTGAGCACGGGGGCGAGGCGCACCTGCCGCGCCATGATCAAGGGCGAGATCACGTTCCCCTCGAGCAAATGCACGATCACGCCCCAGCCGATCACCGCGAGCGCCTTCCCCGCGCCACCCTCGCCGAGCACGAACGCCGCCGGCAGAATCGTCGACACCAGCGTGCCGAAGAACGGCACGATCGCAACGAGTCCGGTGAACAGCCCGAAGGTCAGCGCATACGGCACCTGCAAAACCGAAAATCCGATCGCGGCGAGCACGCCGAGCAGAAACATCGACGTGAGCTGGCCAAGGATCCACGAGCGGAGCGTCTGCGATACATCCACGAGCACGCTGCGCACGAGATCGCGGTGCACGGGCGGGAAGAGCGAGATCAACAGCTCGCGATAGAGCCCCGGCTGATTCGCGAGATAGATGCTGAGTATGCCGACGACCACCACCTCGATCACGACGTTCGCCACGCCGACGATCTTCGGGAACAGCCCGCCGAGCGATGACGCGAGCTGCTGGTACGTCGCGAGGAGAAGCTGCCCGGGCTTGTAGACGCCCCTGAGCGCGGTCACGCGCGCAGCGGCCTCGTCGATGCCGCGCTGCCAGGCGACGAGACGGTCGGGGAGCGTGCCGAGGAGCGACTGAGTCTGTTCGATCACCACCGGCACGATCAGCCACATGAAGCCGACGATGACCGCGAGCGCGAGTACGATCGCGACGAGCAGCGAATATCGCCGAGGCAGGCGCGCGTACCGCGTGACCTGATCGGCGAGCGCGCCCAGGGCGAGCGAGATGAGGATCGAGAGGAAGAGGAGGAGAAAGAGATGCGCCGCCTCTCCCACCAACAGCAACAGCAGAACCGTGAGGACGACCGCCATCAACACCGGGGCGATGCGATATCGCCCCGAGCCCACGCCCGTCACGGAAGCTTCTTCTGCTCGTCCGGCGCGTCCTCGATCTCGGCGTGCGCGATCTCTTCATTCGATCCGCCGGCGCCGATCTGCCTGTTCGACGCGGGCGCGCCCGCGGGGAGCATGCCCATCTTCTGCTTGAGCGCGAGCAGCGCCGCGTCCGCGCCGGCCGAGCCCGCGCCCTTCTCGAGCACCTTGAAGTCGCTCGCGAGCTTGTCGCCGCTGAACTCCTCGTCGATCTCGACGTTGGCGAGCATGCGGCGCTCGTTGTCCTCGATCTTCGTCTCCATCCGCGAGAACGCCTCGAACGCGGACTTCTCCGACATCGACGACATCGTCTCGGCGATGCGCGCCTGAGCCTCGGCGCGCTTCGCACGCGCGATCAGCAGGTTCTTCTTGCGCTTCGCCTCTTCGATCTTGTCGTTGAGATCGCGCAGCGAGTTCTTGAGCTTCTCGGTCTCGGCGCGGTGCTGGTTCCACGTCGCCTCGAGCTGCTGCCCGTGCATGCCGTGCTCGTTCTGGCGCACGAGCGCCTGCTTGGCGAGATCGTCGCGACCCTCGCGGATCGCGAGCATTGCGCGCTGCTCCCACTCGGCGGCCTGCTTGTACTCGGCGTCCACCTGGTCGTGCAGGCGCTTTTCATCGGCGATCGATGACGCGACCTGCTGCTTCGCACGCGCGAGCTGCGTGCGCATGTCGACCAGGATCTGATTCAACATCTTCTCGGGATGCTCCGCCGAGGAGATGAGATCGTTGATGTTGGACTTGAGGAGCGTGGAGAGGCGGTCGAAGATGCCCATGATTCAGCGTGCCTCGCGGTATGGAGCCAGCTCCCGCAGATGCGAGACCAGCGCCAACGTCATCGATTCGTACGCGGCAAGAAATTCTTCGTAATCGAGGTGCGACAGCTCCATCGCTTCGGTGAGGACGATCGAATCGCCCTCGATGCCGTACGATCCGTGCACGAGCTCCGTCGCATTGAGCTGGAGCAGGCGGCGCGACAGAGTCGCGAGCGAGCTCTCATCTTTCGGAAGTTCCATCACCTTCAAGCGCAACAGCACGACCGGCGGCGAGTAGTGCACGACGACATCGGCGTCGAGCTGGCCGCCCGGGTGCACGACCCACATTCCAGGCTGAATCTCTGCATGGCTGGCCCCGTCGACCTCGAGCCTATCGAGAAAGCCTTCCAGGTCTTCTTTCGTCACCATGCAGCACCTGTATGGGATCGTGGAAGAACGGATTGATCGCGTATCTGATTGACACTACGGCGCAAAGCGCGCTCAGGTTTCTCTGGCTGCAACAACCGACCAAAAAAGAAGATAGCGCGATCGACTGAGAGGCGACAGCGCGCCTAGCGCGGCGCCGTCCGAATCTGCACGAGGCGCTCCTTCGCGAGGCGGCGCCCCGTGGGCGTGGCCGCGAGCCCGCCGCCGGCCGTCTCGCGATAGCGAACGTCCATGTTGCGGCCAATCTCACCCATGACGTCGATCACCTCATCCACCGGAATCGCGAAGGCGATCCCCGAGAGCGCCATCTCAATGCCGGCGAGCGCGAGCGCGGCGCCGGTCGCGTTGCGGAAGACGCACGGCAGCTCGACGAGGCCGCCGAGCGGATCGCAGACGAGGCCCAAGGTGCCCTGCATGGTGAGGGCGACGGCGTGACCCACCTGCGTGGGCGTGCCGCCGAGCATTTCGGTCGCGGCGCCCGCGGCCATTCCCGCGGCGGCGCCGGTCTCCGCCTGGCACCCGCCCTCCGCGCCCGAGAGCGACGCGCGCTCCGCGACCACCGCGCCGATGAGCCCCGCCGTCGCGAGCGCATCGATGAGCGCCTCGTCGCCAATCTTTCTTTCTCGAGCGATGCCGGTAAGGACAGCGGGGAGCACGCCCGCGCCGCCCGCGGTCGGCGCCGCCACGATAACGCCCATCGCGGCATTGACCTCCTGCACCGCGAGCGCGCGCGCGAGCACATCGCTGAAGAGCGTGCCAGACATCGGCCCTGCGCGCGACTTGGCGACGAGCAGCGCATCGCCGCCCACGAGCCCCGATGCGGAGCGAAGATCGCCCTCGAGCCCGCGCTCGACGGCGCCGCGCATCACCTCGAGCGCGCGCCTGAGCGCCGCGCGAATGTCGTCGACCGAGCGCCCCTGATCCTTGCTCTCGAGCGCGAGCGCCGTGGCGGCGAGCGTGCGCCCGCTCGCTTCCGCATCGCGAATCGCATCGGCGAGCGACTTGTACACGCGCTAGCCCCCGACCTTCTCGAGCGTGCGCACCCACTTCACCCACTCGAGCGAATCGATCGCCTCGCGCGCGGAATCGCCGGGCGCCTCGTCGCACTCGATGACCATGAACGCATCGCCGCCGCGCTCTTTCCGCGTGAGGCGCATCGTGGCGAGATTCACCCGCTTCTCCGCGAGAATCCCAGCGATGCGCGCCACCGATCCCGGCTGGTCCTGAGCGACGAGCACGATCGTCGGCAAGCTCCCCGAGATCTCGACGGGATAGCCATCGATCTCGGTGAGGCGAATGCGCCCCGCGCCGAGCGATGAGCCGATCACCGTCGCGGTGCGCCCCGCGCGCTCCACGGTGAGGCGGCAGGTGTTCGGGTGCGAGTCGTCGGCGAGCGAGGTTTTCTCGAAACGAAAGTCGAGCCCCTCGCGCTCCATGATGTCGAGCGCGTCGCGCAGGCGCTCATCGTCGGGGCGGAAGCCGAGCAGCCCGCCCGCGATCGCCTTGTCCGTGCCGTGCCCTTCGCCCGTGCGCGCGAAAGAGCCGTGCAGCTCGATGCGCGCGCGCTCGGGCGTGCCGCCCACGAGCCCGCGCACCAGCAGCCCGATGCGGCAGGCCCCAGCCGTGTGCGACGACGATGGGCCGACCATGACGGGGCCAATGATGTCGAGCAGAGAGACCATCGCTATCCGGCCTTCTGTCGGGACGGACGCGCGAGCAGCGGACGCAGGTAGTGCCCCGTGTGCGAGCCCGGCACCTGCGCGACGTCCTCGGGCGTGCCTTGCGCGACGATGTTGCCGCCCCGCGCGCCGCCCTCGGGGCCGAGGTCGATGATCCAGTCCGCCGTCTTGATGACGTCGAGATTGTGCTCGATCACGAGAACCGTGTTCCCCTTGTCCACCAGCCGGTGGAGCACTTCGAGGAGGAGCCGCACGTCCTCGAAATGGAGGCCGGTGGTGGGCTCATCGAGAATGTAGAAGGTGCGCCCCGTGTCGCGCTTGGAAAGCTCGGTCGCGAGCTTCACGCGCTGCGCCTCGCCGCCGGAGAGCGTGGTCGCGCTCTGGCCCAGATGCACGTAGCCGAGTCCCACGTCGAGGAGCGTCTCGAGCTTCTGGCGGATGCGCGGCTGATTCTCGAAGAAGGCGCACGCGTCCTCGACGGTCATGTCGAGCACGTCGGCGATGCTCGCGCCGCGGAAGCGCACCTCGAGCGTCTCGCGGTTGTAGCGCTTCCCCTTGCACACCTCGCACGGCACGTAGACGTCGGGGAGGAAATGCATCTCGATCTTCACGAGGCCGTCGCCCTGACACGCCTCGCAGCGCCCGCCCTTCACGTTGAACGAGAAGCGCCCCGGCCCGTAGCCGCGGATCTTCGCGTCGGGCAGCTCGGCGAACAGCTCGCGGATGGGCGTGAATAGTCCCGTGTAGGTCGCCGGATTCGACCGCGGCGTGCGGCCGATCGGGCTCTGGTCGATGTCGATGACCTTGTCGATGTGCTCGAGCCCCGTGATGCGATCGTGCTCGCCCGGAATCACCCGCGCGCGGTAGAAATGGCGCGCGAGGTGGTTGTGGAGAATGTCCTCGATGAGCGTCGACTTTCCCGACCCTGAAACGCCGGTGATCGCGACGAAGAGCCCCAGAGGTATCTCAGCACTAAGATTTCTCAGATTGTGCGCGCGAGCCCCCTCGATGCTCAGCGCAAAGCCCGTTCTGGGCTCCCTGCGGTGAAGCGGGATCGCGATCTTCATCTCACCACTAAGATATTTCCCGGTGAGCGAGGCCGGATTCCGGATCACCTCGTCCACCGTCCCCTCGGCCACGATCATCCCGCCGTGCTTTCCGGCGCCGGGGCCCATGTCGATCACGTAGTCCGCCTCGCGCATCGTCTCCTCGTCGTGCTCGACGACGATGACCGTGTTGCCGAGATCGCGCAGCTGGCGCAGGGTGGCGAGGAGCCGCGCGTTGTCGCGCTGGTGGAGCCCGATCGACGGCTCGTCGAGGATGTAGAGCACACCCACGAGCCGCGAGCCGATCTGCGTCGCAAGACGGATGCGCTGCGCCTCGCCGCCCGAGAGCGACTCGGCGGCGCGGCCGAGCGTGAGGTAGTCGAGGCCGACGTCCACGAGGAAGCGCAGCCGCTCGCGCACTTCCTTGAGGATCGGGCCTGCGATGTCCTTGTCGAGCCCCGGGCGCCCGTTCTCGCGCACCGGCACATTGTCGAAAAAGTTCATCGCCTCGGTGATCGGGAACTCGGCGACCTCGCCGATGTTCAATCCGTTCACCGTGACCGCGAGCGACTCCGCCTTGAGCCGGCGCCCGTGACAGACGGGGCACGGCGCCTCGATCATGAACTCCTCGAGCTCTTCGCGCACGCCGTCCGACGTGGTCTCGTTGTAGCGGCGCTGGACGTTCACGAGCACGCCTTCCCACGCGCTCTCGAAATCGCCGCGCGTCGCGCCGGTGTCCACGCGGAATTTGGTCTTCTTCCCCGACGAGCCGTAGAGAATCAGCGCGCGCGTCTTGGGGGCGAGCGTGCCCCACGGCGCATTGAGATCGAACTTGAATTGCTTCGCCAGCGCGGGGAGAATCGTCTTTCGCAGATGCCCGCTCGGCTCTCCCCACGGGAGGATCACGCCCTCGAGAATCGAGACGCTCGCGTCGCCGAGGATGAGCTCTTCGGAGACTTCGTTTTGCACGCCGAGTCCGCCACAGCGTGCGCACGCGCCAAAGGGCGAGTTGAAGGAGAACTGGCGCGGCTCGAGCTCGGGGAGCGAGAGTCCGCACGTCGGGCAGCCGTAGCGCTCGGAGAAGAGCTGTGTCGCGCCAGTGTCGTGGCGCAGGACATCGACGAGTCCATCGGCCAGGCGCAGCGCCGTCTCGAGCGAGTCGGTGAGCCGGCCGCGGTCCTCCTCGCGCGCGACGAGGCGGTCGACGATGACCGAGATGTTGTGGTTGTGCTGCTTGCTCAACTTGGGCGGCGATGCGAGCTCGATCGGCTTCCCGTCGACGACTGCGCGCACGAAGCCCTGCTTGCGCGCCATCTCGAAGAGATCCTTGAACTCGCCCTTGCGGCCGCGCACGAGCGGCGCGAGCACCTCGATGCGAATCCCCTCGGGCCACGAAAGCACCGTGTCCGCGATCTGCGAGGCGCTCTGGCGCTGCACGGGCTCCCCGCACGTTGGGCAGTGCGGCGTGCCGGCGCGCGCATAGAGCAGGCGCAGGTAGTCGTAGATCTCGGTGACGGTGCCGACGGTGGAGCGCGGGTTGTGGCCGGCGGTCTTCTGCTCGATCGAGATGGCGGGCGACAGCCCCTCGATGGCGTCGACGTCCGGCTTCTCCATCAGCCCCAGGAACTGGCGCGCGTACGCGGACAGCGACTCGACGTACCGGCGCTGCCCTTCGGCGTAGATCGTATCGAAGGCGAGGGACGACTTTCCGGACCCTGAAAGTCCGGTAATGACGGTGAGCTTATCCCGCGGGATCGTTACGTCGACATTTTGAAGATTGTGCTCGCGGGCACCGCGCACAATCAGCTTTTCTTCGGGCATCCCGGAAACTTCACAGACTACGGGTACTATGACAAGACAGGCATATTGACCGTTGGGGTGTGGCGCTTGCTGAACGCCATCTGAGTCGTCCTTAGATGCAGTTGCTAAACGCACTTACCCCTCGACCACCCGAGATGTCGCACACTGATGCCATGGTCGTGATGACCACGGTCGCCAGCACCGATGAGGCAGTCACGCTCATCAAGACGCTGCTGGAACGGCGCCTGATTGCCTGCGGACAGATTGTCCCGGGCGTTCGCTCGCTCTACCGCTGGAACGGCAAGATCGCGGACGAGGCGGAAGTCATCGTCTACCTCAAGACACGCGCGGCGCGACTCGAGTCGCTCGAGGTGGCGTTTGCGGAGCTGCACCCCTACAAGGTGCCCGAGCTGCTCGCGCTTCCGGTCACGGCCGGGCTCGCGAAATATCTCACGTGGATCAACGCCGAGACATCGTTGGCGCTCGCATGATCGCCGCATGACGGTGCGTGAATCGCTCGGCGCGGGGATCATCTTCCTCTGGCTCATCGGGCTCGCGCTGCTCGCGCGGCGCGAGCTGTTCGTGGGCGAGCCGGAGCAGATGACGGAGGCCGCGCTGCTCGTGGTGCCGGGAACGGAGTACTACGAGGTGATGGACGGAGACTCGCGCGTCGGCTGGGCGTCGTCATCCATCGACACGAGCGTCACCGGGATCAACGTGCGCGATGTGATGGTGATCGATCCGCCCGACTCGAGCGCCACGCACCGCTTTGCCGCGCGCTCGCGCGTCGCGCTGACGCCGGGGCTCAGGCTCACCGGATTCACCTTCGAGCTGGGCGGCGAACACGAGCCGTACCGCGTGACCGGGAAGATGAGCCAGGACACGCTGCTCCACCTGATCACGACTGCGGGAAAGTCGCGGCCGGACTCCGCGACGGTGTCCGTGCGTCGCGCCGTGTTCTGGCCCACGACGGTTCCGCTCGCGCTCGCCCTCGCCTCGCGGCCGAAGGTCGGACGCACCTACAAGTACTCGATCTACGACCCGACCACCGGCACGCCCGAGGAAGTTCAGCTCGCGGTGGGCGCCGAATCGCTGTTCGTGGTGCCCGATAGCGCGAAGCTCGATGAGGCGAGTGGCACCTGGGTGACGGCACACGCGGACACGGTGCGCGGATGGCGGCTGGACCCCCAGGGCTCGACGCTGATCAACGGCTGGATCGATGAGCGCGGGCGCGCCATCGAGACGAAGCCCATGGGGACGTTCACGCTGCGGCGCACCGCGTACGAGCTCGCGTTTCGGAACTGGACGCTCGACGCGAAGCGCAGCGCAGCGAAGAAAGCGCATCACACTCCGACAAAGCGTTGATCACATGATCCAGCTGAAAGGTCTGACCAAACGGTACGGCACCTTTACCGCCGTGGACGCGATCAATCTCGAAGTCCCGCACGGCCAGCTGTTCGGCTTTCTCGGACCGAATGGCGCCGGGAAGACGACGACGCTGCGCATGATCGCGGGGATCCTGAAGCCGACGGCGGGGACGGTGCACATCAACGGCATCGATGTCGCGAAGGATCCGATCGCGGCGAAGGCGGTGCTCGGCTACATCCCCGATCGGCCGTTCATCTACGAGAAGCTCACAGGCGCGGAGTTTCTGCGCTTCGTCGCGGGATTGTACGGGCAGGACGGGCCGGTGATCGAGCGCCGCATGACGGAGCTGCTCACGCTGTTCGACCTGCTCGAGTGGCGCGACGAGCTGGTGGAGAGCTACAGCCACGGGATGCGGCAGAAGCTCATCATCTCGAGCGCGTTCCTGCACAAGCCGAAGGTGATCGTCGTCGACGAGCCGATGGTCGGGCTCGACCCGAAGGCCGCGCGCATTCTCAAGGATCTCTTTCGCGAGTACACGAAGCGCGGGCACACGATCATGATGTCGACGCACACGCTCGAGGTGGCGGAGACCGTCTGCGATCGCGTCGCGATCATACAGGGCGGGCGCATCCGCGCCGCGGGCACGATGGACGAGCTGTACGAAAGTGTGGGCGCGGGCGCGAAGGGGCTCGAGGAGCTCTTTCTGCGGCTTACCGGCGAGAACGCCGCGCGCGAGCTGGTCGAGGTTCTGGATGCCTGAGGGCACCACCGGCCCGAGGCGCACGAGCGCCGAGGTGACGGGGCCGCGTCGCACCACGGGGCGTCAGGCGATCATCACGGTGGTCGAAGGGACCACCGATCCGGCGCAGCGCGGAAAGCGCCCGAATCCGTCGTACAATCACCTGCTCCGTCCGAAGGTGCTCACGGCCGTGAGCCGCGCGTCGCGCTCGGGCGAGCGGAGTCACGGATGGCGATGGACGCTCGTCGCGGCGATCGGGCTCCTGTTCTGGAGCTTCGTGCTCTTCGTCCTCACGCGCGTGCTCACGGTATTCCGCAACACGCCCGAGATCGGCGCGCTGCTCGCGGGGAAAGTGCTCGGCCTGGTGTTCATCAGCTTCTTCATGATCCTGCTGCTGTCGAACATCATCACGGCGCTGTCGACCTTCTTTCTCGCAAAGGATCTCGAGCTCCTCGTGTCCGCGCCGGTGAACTGGCTCACCCTCTACGCGGCCAAGCTCACCGAGTCGATGCTGCACTCGAGCTGGATGATCGCGCTCATGGCCGTGCCGATCTTCGCGGCGTACGGATGGGTGTATCAGGGTGGATTGACCTTTCCGTTCATCGCCGTGGCGACGTTCATCCCGTTCCTGATCATTCCGGCCATCGCCGGGGCGGCGATCGTGATCGTTCTCGTGAACGCGTTTCCCGCGCGCCGCACGAAGGACATCCTGAGCATCGTCGCCGTGCTCACGGCGGCCGGGGTCGTGCTGCTCTTCCGCCTGCTGCGCCCGGAAAAATTCGCGCGTCCGGAAGGGCTGCAGTCGCTCGTCGACTTCATCGCGCTGCTGCGCACGCCCACCGCGCCGTATCTGCCGAGCGAGTGGGTGCAGCGGACGATAATGACGTCGCTCGAGGGGAACACCGACTGGCTCGCGCTCTATCTGCTGTGGACGACCGCCGGCGCGATGCTCGTGATGGGCGCGCTGTTGCACCAGAAGCTCTACACGTCGGGATTCACGAAGGCGCAGGAGAGCACACAGCGGTGGGTGCGCGGGCGCATCGCGCGGCGCGCCGGACACTTCCTGCTCAAGCCGTTCGGCATCCTTCGCCGCGAGCTCGTGATGAAGGAGCTGCGCGTCTTCTTCCGCGATACGACGCAGTGGTCGCAGTTGATCCTGCTCGCGGTACTCGTGATCGTGTACGTCTTCAACGTGAAGTTCCTGCCGCTGAGCGGCGCGGGGATCACGACCTTTCTCGTTAACACGATCCCGTTTCTGAATCTCGGCCTCGCGGGCTTCGTGTTGGCGTCGATCGCCGCGCGATTCATCTTCCCGGCTGTGAGCATCGAAGGACGCACGCTTTGGCTGCTGAAGTCGAGTCCGCTGCCGATGCGCGCGCTGCTCTGGTCCAAGTTCTGGATGGGCACGATACCGCTGCTGGTGCTCGCGGTGGGGATCGTCGGCGTGACGGACGCGATGCTGCAGGTGACGCAGTTCATCTTCGCGGTCTCGATCTTCACGATCGTGCTGCTCACCTTCGCGATCGCCGGGCTCGCGCTGGGCCTTGGCGCCGTCTTCCCGCAATACGACACCGAGAACGCCGCGCAGATTCCGACGTCCTTCGGCGGACTCGTGTTCATGATGATCTCGGCGGGACTCGTCGGCGCCGTGGTGATGCTCGAGGCTCGGCCGGTGTACGGTTATCTCACGGCGGAAGCGTGGGGCGGCGTGCCGAATCCGTCGGACATGTACTTCGGATTCGGAGCGGCCGCGGTGCTCTGCCTCGTCTGCACGTTCGTGCCGCTGAACATCGCGCTGCGGCGGCTGGAGCGGCTCGAGCTGTAACTCGCGAGTTACGCGGCGAGATCCTCGCCGCAGCTCGGACAGAAGCGCGCCCCGATCTCCGACACCGGCGCGTGGCAGTGCGCGCAGCTCGCGGCGAGATAGCGACCGCACGTAGAGCAGTAGATCGCGTCGGGCTCGGGACGTGGACCGCACACGGAGCAGCCGAGCTGTCGGCGGCGATACTGAAGGATCACCGCCTCCGCCGCGTCGTCCGACGGCCCCGCAACGCCGGCCTCCTCATCGCGCATCGCCGCCACTGCTTCACGCGTGTAGCGCGTTTTGAGCGAGGCGTAGTCGCTGTCGGAGAGCTTGCCCGTCTCGCGATCGAACTCGATCTCGCGCAGCGCCTGCACCGCCTCGACTTGCGGCGTCGCGCCCTCAGGCTTGAGCGAGCGGCGCGAAGGGACCGAAAGCTCGTCGAACAGCGGGTAGAGCACGACCACCAGCGCGACCACGGCGAGTATCGCGCCGACGATGAGTGGCGTCACTGGTCGTCGTTGCGCACGAGGGCGTCGAGTCGCGCCTGTTCCGCCGGCGTCGCGTCGGCCACCACGGGCGCGATCGCGGGCGCGAGCGCAGGTCCGCGCAGGCGGCGCAGCACCACGAGCACCAGCGCGATGCCCGCCGAGAGCGCGACGAACGGCGTGATCCATGCCGCGAGATCGAAGCCCGAGGATGGCGGCGCCATGAGCACGCGATCGCCGTACACGTTCTTGAACGCGGCGATGATCTCAGGTGCGGAGTAGCCGCCGGCGACGAGCGCCATCACGTCGCGATGCATCGCGGGCGACACCTGGCACGAGAAGTCCGTCGTGCGGCAGGTGTAGACATCGAGATTGCATCCGCACTGACAATGGATGTGGTGCTCGAGCTCGTCGCGCTTCGCCTGATCCATCACGGGCGCGCCCTTCGGTGGCAGCGTGACGGACTTGAACTTGTCCGACTCCATCACGGTGTTCGATGCACCGGTATTCGGCTGCTCCTGCTGCCCTTCACCCTCCTGCGCGTGCGCAAGGCGCGCCGCGATCAGCACCCCGGCGCCGGCAGCGGTGGCCGCGAAAAAACGGCGGCGACTTAGTGTGTCACTCATGCTTCCTGCTCCGCCGGCTGCAGGACCGTCGAGTATCCCGCCTGCGCGCGCCGGCGCTCCGCCTGCGGCCACATCACTATCAGTCCGCCGATCGCCATTATCAATCCGCCATACCACACCCACCACACGAGCGGATTGAAGGTGATGCGCATTTCCGCGGTGTCTTCGCCGATCACGCCGGCGAGCACCACGTACACGTCCTCACGAATCCCTTCCATGATTCCGACCTCGGTGGCCGGCTGGAAGGTCGGGACGCCACGGCTATCGGTGTACTGGCGCTTCTCCGTCTTGATCACGCCAACCTTCTTGCCGTTCCGGTACGAATCGAGAAGCACGGCGGTGGTCTGCCGATTGAGCTCGTCGTAGCGGGACACGCCCTGACTCACGAATCGCCATTTATTGCCGTACGGATCCACGGCCTCGTACGTCTCGCCACCCTTGAGCGTGACGTCGAACTCTTCCTTGAACGCGAGTCCGGCAAAGGCCGCGAAGAGGATGACGATGCCCACGTGCACGATGTAGCCGCCGTAGCGGCGACGGTTGCGCGCGACGAGGCGCACCAGCGCCATGACCGCATTCTCGCCGTACATGCGGCGGCGCGCGCCGACGCCCTTCCAGAATTCCTGGATGATCGTGCCGCTCACGAAGCCGCACAGCGTGTACGCGACGAGTGCGCCGAAATCCCGCATCCCGAGCGCGAAGAGCGCTGCGCCTGACGTGATCCCGGTGAGCAGCGGGCCCGTGAACTGGCGCTTCAGATTTTCCGCGGACGCGCGCCGCCACGCGATGAGCGGTCCGATGCCGGTGAGCGCGAGCAGCGCGAGCCCCAGCGGAACGTTCACTCTATTGAAGAACGGCGGGCCGACCGTGATCTTGTTGTTCGTCACCGCCTCGCTCAGGATCGGAAAGAGCGTTCCCCAGAGCACGGCGAAGGCAATGCCGACGAGCAGCAGGTTGTTGAAGAGGAAGCTCGCCTCGCGACTCACGAGGCTCTCGAGCTCCGCCTTCGCCTCGAGATCATTGAGGCGCGTGGCCACGAGATACGCGGTCAGCGCGATCGCGAGCACGAGAAAACCGAGGAACCAGTAGCCGACGTTCGACTGCGCGAACGAGTGCACGCTCGAGATGATGCCGCTGCGCGTGATGAAGGTGCCGAGGATCGAGAGCAGAAACGCGGACACGACGAGCGTCACGTTCCACTTGCGGAGCATCCCGCGCTTCTCCTGCACCATGATCGAGTGCAGGAACGCCGTGTTCACGAGCCACGGCAGGAACGACGCGTTCTCGACGGGATCCCACGCCCAGTAGCCGCCCCACCCGAGCTCGACGTACGCCCACCACATGCCGAGGATGATTCCCGTGGTGTTGAAGAACCACGAGATCAGCGTCCAGCGGCGCACGGCGGCGAGCCACCCCGCGTCGAGCCTGCGCGTGACGAGCGCGGCGATCGCGAACGCGAACGGAATCGCGGTGCCGATGTAGCCGAGGTAGAGATTCGGCGGATGAATCGCCATCCCCGGGTTTTGCAGCTGCGGATTGAGCCCGCTGCCGTCCGGCGGAATCCAGTCGAGCCGCTCGTACGGATTCGAGCCGAAGCACAGCGTCATCACGAAGAAGAGCGTGATGGCGGAGAGCGTCGCCGTGACGTACGGCATCAGCTCGCGGTTGCGCGTGCGATTCGTCCACACGGCAATCGCCGAGTACCCCGAGAGAATGAACGCCCAGAGCAGCAGCGATCCCGACTGCCCCGCCCAGAAGGCCGTGACCTTGTAGATCGACGGGAGATTCGCGCTCGTGTACGAGGCGACGTAGCGGAAGGAAAAGTCGGAGTGCAGCAGCGCGGTCCAGAGCCCGAGCGCCGCCAGCAGCAGGAAGCCGAACGTCGCGTACGACGCGCGCTCGGCGCTCGCAATGAGCTCCGGGCGCTTGTAGTAGCCGCCCGCAAATCCGACCGTCGTGCCCCAGGTCGCCATCAACAGCGCGACCCAGAGCGACAGCTCACCAATGAGAATCATGAGTGTGCAGCCGCAGGCGCCCCGGTGTAGCCGGGCACGCTGCGATATTTCTCCGGAGCGTTTTCGTAGCGGGACGCGCACTTCGCGAGCACGGTGGTCGCGCGGAAGGTGCCGTCGTGCGCCAGTCGTCCCTCGAGCACGACGTCGACGCCGTCGGTGAAGGTGTCGGGCGGCAATCCGCGATACGACACGGGATACACGTGTGCGCCGTCGGTGACGGCAAAGGTCATCGACTTGCCCGACGCGTCGCGCACGATCGAGCCTGGAACCACGCGGGCGCCGACCTTCACACCCGTTTCATAGAACGACGGGTCGGAGGAGATCTTCGTGGACAATTCGGTGGGCGTGAGATAGTAGACGCCGGTCTGGCGAATCGACGTCACCATCAAATACGCCGCGGCGCCGAGGATCACCGCGCCACCGATCAGAAACTTGTTTCGCGCTTTCATACGTGCCCTCCGGCCCTGCTGGAATCAGTCTTCCTTCCGCTCGGTCGTCGCCTCTCTGCGCACATGCGCCATGATCGCTTCGAGCTCGGCTTCCGCCTGCGCACGCTCTTCCGGGCTCCATGCTGACGTTCGGCGGGTGACTTCACGCACTCGCTCGAGCATTTCGCCCACGAGCGCGCGAAGAACCTCGTTCGTACGTCGTTCGTCGATGCCTGTGGACTTGGGTTCCCCGTTGGCGGAGTCGGTCATGAATGGCCCTGAGAGAGGTTGCCGTTCCATCGGTTCCGCGAGCACGTCCAATATAGGGCTCGGTGGCACCCTACAGTAGTACGCGCGAGCGAAGCCGCATCCTCACCGCGTGTGCGCGAGCACCGTCGCGGCTGCCGCGTTTCCGGCAACGTCCCAGGTCAAATCCTTTACGCTGAAGTGCCCATATGAATGATGATCGTAAATCTCCTTGCCTATCCCGACACCGAGCGTGACCGACGATGCGGCAATGAGCGCTGGATCGTGCCGCACGTTGACACCTCGTAACGCACTATATGTAACACTCTCGACGAAAGCGGACATAAAAAAGTGTTTAACCTTGTCCGCGCCGAACCAGTGGTCGCCCGCGTGGAGCCCGAATACGAGCACGAGGCCGCGCATCAGGCGCTCCGCCGGAGCGCGGCCATGCCCCAGAGCTGCACGAGCTCGGCGCCGATGAGATCGAGCGCGCGCTCGAGCAACTTCTTGTGCGCCGGCGCGTTCACCCAGCTGCTCGCGCCCGACGGGTGCGGCAGCGGGATCACGCGCGAGTGCCCGCCCGCGTGCTCGACCTCGTGCACCTTGCCAATGATCGTATCGAGCGACGCAGGCGGTAAAAATTTCTCCATGGCGAGCTTCCCCACTGGAATGAGCAGCGCCGGGCGGATGATGCGAAGCTCCGACTCGAGCCACATGTTGCACCGTTCCTGCTCCTGGCGTGACGGCACGCGATCGCCGCGCCCCGAGGGATGCGGACCGGGATAGCAGCGCGTGACCGCCGCGATGTAGACGCGCGAGCGGAAGGTCGGCTCGTCGACGCCGATGCGATCGAGCCAGCGAAACATCGTCTTGCCCGCGCGTCCGGCAAACGCCCGACGCTCGCCTTCGCTCGTCTCAACCTGCCCCGGCGCTTGCCCAACCAGCATCACCTTGGGCGCGCGCGCCGCCGACAGAATCGGCACGACACCCGGATCCGCGTGCCCGCACTGGCGGCACGCGCCGAGCGCCGCGCAGTGAGCATCGAGCTTGCGAGCGAGCGCAGGGCGGCTCACTTGCCGTCCCGCGCCCAGGAGAGCGTGGCCCGCACCGCACGCGCCCACCCGTCACGCGCCGCGCGCGCGCTTGCGGCATCGGCGCCAGGCACGAAGGAGCGAAAGCGACGCGTGCCCAGGAAGGCGTGCGCATCGCGCCACACGCCCGCGGCGATCCCCGCGAGTCCGGCGGCGCCAAGCGCCGTCGTCTCGAGCATGTCGGGGCGCTCCACCGGAACGCCGAGCACGTCTGCCTGAAATTGCATCAGCCACCCATTCTCCGTCGCACCGCCGTCCACGCGCAGCCGGTCGAAGGTGCAGCTGCCGCGCTGCTGCATCAGCTCGAGCACGTCGGCGCTCGCATACGCCATTGACTCGAGCGCCGCGCGCGCGAGATGCGCGCGCGTGCTCCCGCGCGTGAGCCCGACGATCGTGCCGCGCGCCTCGGGCTCCCACTGCGGCGCGCCGAGCCCCGTGAGCGCCGGTACGAAATACACGCCCGCGTTCGACGTGATCCCGCTCGCGAGCGCCTCGCTCTCAGCCGCCGAGTCGATGATGCCGAGCCCATCGCGCAGCCATTGCACGGCCGCGCCCGCGACGAAGATCGCCCCCTCGAGCGCGTACGCGGGACGCCCCTTCGCGTCGCAAGCGACAGTGGTGAGCAAGCCGCCGCCGGCCTGGCCGATCTCGGCACCGGTGTTGAGCAGAAGGAAAGCACCGGTGCCGTACGTGTTCTTCCCCTGCCCCGAGGCCCAACACCCCTGCCCGAACAGTGCGGCTTGCTGGTCGCCGGCAACGCCCTGGATGGGAATGTCCTTGGTGATGCCAAGGACGGAGGCGAGCGCCACGCCGAAATCGCCGCTCGATGCTCGGACCTCGGGAAGAATCGCGCGCGGCACGCCAAAGAGCGCGAGCAGACGGTCGCTCCACTCGTGCGCGCGAATGTCGTAGAGCATCGTGCGCGACGCATTCGTGTGATCGGTCGCGTGCACGGCGCCGCCGGTGAGATTCCAGATCAGCCAGCTGTCCACCGTACCGGCCGCGAGCGAGCCATCGCCCGCCATGCGCCGGATCTCATCGCGCGCGAGCAGCCACTCGAGCTTGGTCGCGGAGAAGTATGGATCGGGGAGCAGCCCCGTTCGCTGAGCGATGTCCGCTGCCAGCGGTGCGAGCTCGAGGCAGCGCGCCGACGTACGCCTGTCCTGCCAGACGATCGCGCGCCCGATCGGCTCGCCCGTGTGGCGGTTCCAGAGCACGACCGTCTCGCGCTGATTCGTGATACCGATCGTCGTCGGCACGATGGCCGCGTGGGAGAGCGCCTCTCGCGCCGCGTCGAGCGTGCACTTGAGGATGTCGCGCGGCTCGTGCTCGACGCGCCCGGGCTCGGGATAGTGCTGCGGAATCTCGCGATAACCGCGTCCGAGCACGCGACCGTCCTCGCCGATGATGAGGCAAGTGGCGCCGGTGGTGCCGGAGTCGATGGCGAGAACGGACCGCATGCGCCGTAAGCTATCGACGCCGAGCTAAGCCGCCACCTTGTCCTCGGCCCGCACACGCTTGCGGCGCTCCGGGAAGTGCTCGTCGAGAAAGCGGATGAGCGCACGCTCTTCGGGATAGTGTCCCGCGGCGGTCTTTCCGGCGGTGCGCGGAAGAATCGTCTCGCCGTGGTCGAGGTATCGCGCGAGAATGATCGGATGCACGTACGACGCTCGGCAAATGGCGGGAGTGTTGCCGAGCTCCGCGCTCACGAGCCGGATCGCGAGCACGACATTCTTCTTCGCTTCGCGATCGTTGGCCGGCGCGCCCAGATCGGAAAGCACTGTGGCAACGCGCACCGTGCCGCCCCACGTGCGAAAGTCCTTCGCGGTGTAACGCACACTCGTGACGTGGCGGACGTAGTCGTTCACGTCGCGCTCGGAAAGATTCTTCCACGTGGATCCGCTCGTGTAGCGAAAGAGGCGCGCGCCGGGAGACGCGAGCATCGCGCGCATGATCTTCGCGAGCGCGCGATCGACGACGACGTGCTTCTGCTGCTTGTTCGACTTCCCCTTGAAGTCGAAGACGATCGCGTTCCCCTCGACGTGGACGTGGCGCTTGAGCAATGACGCGATGCCGAAGGTCTTGTTCTCGCGCGCATAACGCTCGCTGCCGACGCGAAAGAAGCCCTTGCTGATGAGCCGCACGACGGCGGCGGCGACGCGCTCGCGCGTGAGCTCCTGCCCGCTCGCGATCTCCGCGTAGAGCGCCTCGCGAATGCGCGGCAGGTCGCGCGCGAGGCGGCGCACGCGATAGTACTTGCGCTGCTCGCGCGCGGCAACGGCGCGCTCGTGATAGCGATACTGTTTGCGCCCCTTCACGTCGAAGCCCCACGCCTGGATCGCGCTGCGCGGCGTGGCCGCGATGTGCACGTCGCGCCACGCAGGCGGAATTTTCATGGCGTCAATGCGCGCGAGCTGCCTCTTCTCCGAGATCGCGCCCCCCAGCGGGCTCCGATATTCGAAGCCCCCGCGCTTCCCTCCGTGACGCGTGATCCATTGTGCGCTCATAGCCCACCGCACGAAAGCAAGAAGCAGTCCGACCGTGTAGATTTCGGCTGCTGAGGTGTGCCCTTTTCCCGACGCTTTCACCCCCATCCATGCCCTACGCCAATCTCGCCTTCGACGTCCGCGAACGCATCGCGACGATCACGATCAATCGCCCCGAGAAGCTCAACGCGCTCAACGACGCGACCATCGAGGAGCTGAGTCGGGCGATCGATGAGGTCAACAGCAGAAAGGACATTGGCGGCGCGATCGTGACCGGGAGCGGCGTGAAGGCGTTCGTCGCCGGCGCGGACATCGGGGAGCTCGCGACGCAGGGCCCGCTCGATGGCCGGCTGCGCGCGATGGTCGGGCAGCGGATCTTCAGCAAGTTCGAGCAGTCGCGCAAACCGGTGATCGCCGCCGTGAACGGATTTGCGCTCGGCGGCGGCCTCGAGCTCGCGCTCGCGTGCCACATCCGCATTGCATCGGACAACGCGAAGATGGGCCTTCCCGAAGTGAAGCTCGGCATCGGCCCCGGCTACGGCGGCACGCAGCGACTGCCGCGTCTCGTCGGCAAGGGACGCGCGCTCGAGCTGATGCTCACCGCGCAGCCCATCGACGCGGCGGAAGCGCATCGCATCGGCCTCGTGAACAAGGTGGTGCCGCAGGCGGAGCTGATGAGCGCAGCCGAGGCGATGATGAAGATGATGCTCGCGAACGGCCCGCTCGCGCTCGGCTTCTGCATCGAGGCGGTGAATCGCGGGCTGGACACCACGCTCGAGGAAGGACTCGTGATCGAGGCTAATCACTTCGGCCTCATCGCGACGACCAAGGACATGAAGGAAGGGATGAGCGCGTTTCTCGGGAAGCGTCCCGCCGCGTTCACGGGCGAGTGACGAGCGCGGTGGGCGCGATCGCCGAGCAGCCGGTCGCGCACAGCGCGCTCCGGAGGCTGTCGATTCGCGCCTTCCGCAATCTGCGGCGCGCGGAGCTCGAGCTCCCCACCGCGGGGATCGCGCTCGTGGGCGAGAATGGCCAGGGGAAGACGAACTTCCTCGAGGCGATCTACTATCTGCGGCTGCTGCGATCGCTGCGCGGCGCGCAGGACGCGGAGCTCGTCACCTTCGGCGAGACGGGCTTTCACCTCGCGGCGACGATCGAGGGAGCGCGCGCGCACGACGTCTCCGTCGGCTTCGATCGCCTCGGTCGCCGCAAGAAAATTCTGCTCGACGGCGCCGAGCCGGAGCGGATGGCGGATGCGCTGGGCGCGTTCCCGGCGGTGATTTTTTCTCCGCGCGACGCGGTGCTCGTGGCTGGCGCGCCCGTGGAGCGGAGACGCTTTCTCGACGTGATGCTCGCGCTCAGCTCGCGCCCGTATCTCACCGCGCTGCAGCGCTACCGCGGCGCGCTCTCGCGGCGCAACGCGGCGATGCGTGAGATGCGGCTCAACCATGCGGCGCGCGAGGCGTGCGCGGCGGTGTGGGAGCCGGCGCTCGCGGAGAACGGCGCGATTCTCTTTACGGCGCGGCAGGAATGGGCACAGCGATATGCCGCGCAGTACGCGAGCCGATGTGAGGCGATCGGCGAGCGCGGAGCGGCGACGCTGCGCTACGCGAGCTCGCTCGATGCCGAGCGCGGCGATGCGGAGCAGGCGCTGCTCGCCGCGCTCGAGAAGAAGCGTCCGCTCGACGTGAAGCGCGGGATCACGCACGCAGGTCCGCACCGCGACGATATCGACCTCTCGCTCGACGGGCGGGAGCTGCGCACGTACGGATCAGCGGGACAGCAGCGCACGGCGGCGATCGCGCTGCGGCTGCTCGAGGCCGCGACGCTGCGCGAGGCGACGCGGGCGGAGCCGCTCGTGCTGCTCGACGATCCGTTCGCCGAGCTCGATGCGCGGCGTGCGGCGCGCATCCTCGAGCTGCTGTCGCAGGAGGAGCGCGGGCAGACGATCGTGGCCGTGCCGCGCGATGCGGACATCCCAGAGGCGTTCACGCGACTCGAGCGGTGGCAGGTGAACGCGGGCGTACTAACCCGCGCGGCGCTGTGAGCGCCGCATGAGAGATCCAAAAAAAAAGAAGCCCGAGAAGATGTCGGACGTGCTTGCAAGCTTCATGGCGAGCTCGAAAGACGGCACGCGGGTCGATCAGGCGCGCATCGTTCCCGAGTGGCCCTCGCTCGTCGGCGAATCGATATCGGCCGTCACCGAGCCGATCATGATCACGCGCGACGGGACGCTTTTCGTGGCGGTAAAGACGAGCTCATGGATGAGCGAGCTCTCCCTGATGGAGCCGCAGTTGCTGGTCGCGATCAACGCGAATCGGACGGCTGGAAAGGTGGCCAGAATACATTGGCGGCTCATGGGCTAACTGCTTGAATTGGAAGGAATTTCGAGTAGATTAAAGAGGCTGGAGAAGGACTTTGATTCGGTGTCTGTTCGGGGACTCGAAATCATCACGTAGACAAGGTGCACATGGCGAAGACTGCGACTCAGCCGGCGCAATACGATGCCGGCCAAATTCAGGTGCTCAAGGGGCTCGAAGCCGTTCGCAAGCGCCCCGGCATGTACATCGGATCGACGTCGGAGCGTGGACTCCATCACCTGGTTTATGAAGTCGTAGACAATTCGATCGATGAAGCGCTCGCGGGCTACGCGTCGCACATCGAGGTCACGATTCACGCGGACAACTCGATCACCGTCGTCGACGACGGCCGCGGCATTCCCGTCGACATTCACCCGGTGGAGAAGATCCCGGGCGTCGAGCTCGCCCTCACCGTGCTGCACGCGGGCGGCAAGTTCGACAAGAGCAGCTACAAGGTGTCTGGCGGTCTGCACGGCGTCGGCGTCTCCGTGGTGAACGCGCTCTCCGAGCAGCTCAAGGTGTGGGTGCGCCGCGATGGGCAGGAGTACTATATGGACTTCGCGCGCGGCGAGACCACCACCAAGCTCAAGTCGCTCCGCAAGCTGCCGAAGGCCGAGACGGGGACGACGATCTGGTTCAAGCCGGACGCCACGATCTTCACGGAGCTCGTCTACGCCTACGACACGCTCGCGTCGCGCCTCCGCGAGCTCTCGTTCCTCAACAAGGGCGTGGGCATCACGATCACCGATGAGCGCGACGACCCGAAGCGCGTTGAACTCTTCCACGCGAAAGGCGGGCTCAAGGAGTTCATCGGCTATCTGAACACGAGCCGCAAGGCGCTGCACAACGACGTCGTCTACATCGAGACCGAGCGCGACGACGTCGCGATCGAGATCGCGCTCCAGTACAACGACGGCTACGGCGAGAACGTCTTCTCCTTCGTCAACAACATCAACACGCACGAAGGCGGCACGCACCTCACCGGCTTCAAGAGCGCGCTCACGCGTGTGATCAACGTCTACGCGACCAAGGGGAACTGGCTCAAGAAGGACAACTTCACCCTCACCGGTGACGATGTTCGCGAAGGGCTCACCGCGGTCATCTCGATCAAGGTGCACGAGCCGCAGTTCGAAGGGCAGACGAAGACGAAGCTCGGCAACTCCGAGGTGGAGGGCGCGGTGAAGACCGTGCTCAACGAGTTCCTCGCGGCGTATCTCGAGGAGCATCCGAAGTCGGCGAACATCATCGTCGAGAAGGCGGTGTCGGCCGCGCGCGCGCGCGAAGCGGCGCGCAAGGCGCGAGATCTCACGCGCAAGAAATCGGCGCTCGACGTCGGCAACCTGCCGGGCAAGCTCGCGGACTGCTCACTGAGCGATCCCATGCTCTGCGAGATCTACCTCGTCGAGGGCGACTCGGCCGGCGGCTCGGCGAAGCAGGGGCGCGACCGCCAGTTCCAGGCGATCCTCCCGCTGCGCGGCAAAATCATCAACGTCGAGAAGGCGCGCATCGACAAGGTGCTGTCGAACGAGGAAATCCGGACGATCATCACGGCGATCGGATCGGGGATCAAGGAAGACTTCTCGATCGAGAACGCGCGCTATCACAAGATCATCATCATGACCGATGCCGACGTCGACGGCGCGCACATTCGGACGCTGCTGCTGACGTTCTTCTTCCGGCAGATGCCCGAGCTGATCGAGGCCGGGTTCGTCTACATCGCGCAGCCGCCGCTCTATCGCGTGGCGAAGGGGAAGGAAGAGTTCTACGCGTACGACGAGGAGGAGCGCCTCAGCTACATCGAGCGGCTCGGCGGCAACGAGGGCAAGAGCATCAACATCCAGCGCTACAAGGGACTCGGCGAAATGAATCCCGAGCAGCTCTGGAAGACGACGATGGATCCGAACGTGCGCACGCTCCTCAAGGTGGACATCGAGGATGCGGTGGAGGCGGACCGGATCTTCCAGATGCTGATGGGCGACGAGGTCGAGCCGCGGCGGGACTTCATCGAGAAGAACGCTAAGTTCGTGCGGAATCTGGATATCTGATTTCACGGGTGCACGAAAAAAAAAGGCGGAGCTCCCTCACGGGGCTCCGCCTTTTTCGTGCTCGAGCGGTCAACGCGAACGTGCCCAGTCTGGATCGAGGCTGAGGTCCCCGTTTTGGTTGTTGGTGAGATTGATCGGCTTCCCGTTGCCGTCGCTTGGAAAGATGAAGATGTCGCGGCCCCCGGCGGTCAAGGAGCTGTACACGAGGCTTCGGCCATCCGGCGACCATGATGCATAGTCAATCTCGTCCGCCACCACCGGCTTCAAGTTCGACCCGTCAGCATTCATCGTGTAAACGGCGGTGAGCTGTGCAACGGGGGCGATGAAGGCGATGCGGCTTCCATCCGGGGACCAGCGCGGGTCGACAATACCGTGCAAACCGGGCACGTCCAACATGTGCGCCGTTCCACTTACCGCATCCACCTGAAACAGCGTGTCGTTGCGTACGAATAGAATGCTCGAGCCGTCGGGCGACCACGATGCCCTTGTATTCACCGTAAGTCCGGCGCTGCCAGTCAGTACGTGCGCGCCGCTGCCGTCAACGTTCAGCACCGCGAGATCGCCGTCGAGCAGCGAAAACGCCACGAGCTGCTGTCCATCTGGCGACCAGTCAGGAGAAGCGAATGCGTATCCGTTAGGAATCGAATCGGCGTGAGTTCCATCCGCATTCACCATCCAGAGGGACGGCTCTTGAGCCTCGCCGCCCTCCTTCAGGTAAGCGAGCCGACTTCCGTCAGGCGACCAGGCAACCTCGTACCCACAGAGCTTACCCAACGAGTGATGTTGCCCCGCCAGCGTAGCGAGCTCGATCTTACACGCAAGACTCGTCACCTGCGTGAATGCAAGCACAAGCCCCGGTTCGTTGACCGGGCCTGAGGTGCTGTCTCCGCTGCACGCGAGCACAGCGAGCGCGAACATCGGCAAAAACCGCGTGCGACGCGTCGATCGAGCTCGAGATGGTGACATGCTCAATCGCGCCGCACTCGATAGTCCACGTGCGTCACGATCTCCGAACCGCTCGATGCCGTCTGCTCGAACTTCAGCTTCTCGGGGCTCAGTCGATGAAAGAGCCGCACCCCCTCGCCCAGAATCACGGGCGCGATGTGGAGCGTGAACTCGTCGATCTGGCCAGCGTCGAGATACTGGCGGATCGACTCGGCGCCGCCCGAAATGCGCACGTCCTTCCCCTTCGCCGCGGCCTTCGCCTGCGCGAGCGCGCTCTCGAAGCCGTCGGTGACGAAGTGGAAGGTCGTCCCGCCCTTACGCACCCACGGCGCGCGCGGGTCGTGAGTGAGCACGAACACCGGGGCGCCGAACGGCGCTTCCTCGGGCCAGTTGGCCTCGCCCTCGTCAAACATGACGCGTCCCATCACGTACGCGCCCGAGCGCTCGAAGATACGTCTCACGATCTCATCATCGCGTGACGTCTCGCCGGCGCCGCCCAAGCCGAGCTTCTCGCGAAAGGTCTGGGTGCGAAACATCCACTCGTGCATGCCGACACCGCCATCGCCGAGCGGATTCTTGGGTCCGCGATTCGGGCCAGCGATGTAACCATCCAGTGACATACCAACATCGAAAAACACCTTACTCATTCTCGAGCTCTCCCTCAGTTGCGTTTAGCGTTGCTACCGCATTTTTGAACGCTTCTCGAACGTTCTGAGTGCCAGAAACGCGCACGCCATCCCGGCGAAAGGAACGACGATGAATGCGAGCGCGGAATGCGCGACGGGCGTCGCGCAAAGATGTTCGCGCGGACAGACACCCGCCCACTCCAAAAGGAAATATGCGGCGACGAATCCGGCGAGCATTCCCAAAATCACCACGCTCGCGACGACTGTCGCACGAGATCTCGAGTTCATCGCGTCGGCTCCTCAGCGGATTCAGTTGACAGGCGGCTACTCACTTCCATACGCCTCCACCCCACGCTCCGTCACCCGATGCGAGATGAGCGGCAGCGGCGGCTCCGCCTCGTCGCCGATTCGGATCGCCTCGCGCAACGCGCTCGCGCCCGCGCGGAGCCCTGCCTCGTCCCGCGCGAACACGCTCGCGATCGGCTCGCCCGCCTCCACCCAGTCGCCCGGCTTCGCCGTGATCACGAAGCCGACGCCGGGATCGATCGCGTCTTCCATCGTCGTGCGGCCGCCGCCGAGCGCGATGATTCCGCGCCCCACGGCACGCGGCTCGATCTGCGCGATGAAGCCCCGGCGCGAGGCGCGAAAGAGCTCGATCGCCTCCGCCTGCGGAAGCAGTGCAGGATCGTCCACCACCGCCGGATTTCCGCCCTGCGCCTCGATGATCTCCTTGAACTTCTCCGCCGCCGCACCGCTCGCGATCGCGCCCTCCAGCGTGTCGCGCGCCGCGGCGCGATCGCCGGCCAGTCCGCCGAGCATCATCATCTCCGCGGCGAGCGCGTACGTCACCTCCATGAGGTCCGGCGGCCCCTCGCCCTTCAATGCATGGATCGCCTCCTCCATCTCCAGCGCGTTGCCGCACGCGCGCCCGAGCGGGCGATCCATCGCCGTGATCAGCGCGACGACCGGACATCCGTGCGCCGCGCCGAGCTCGATCATCGTTCGCGCGAGCTCGATGCCGCGGTCGAGCGACTGCAGAAACGATCCCGAGCCGCGCTTCACGTCGAGCACCAATCCCGTGAGCCCCTCCGCGAGCTTCTTGCTCATGATGCTCGCCGCGATCAGCGGAATCGACTCCACCGTGGCCGTCGCATCTCGCAGCGCGTACAACTTTCGGTCCACCGGCGCGATCTCGCCGCTCTGCCCGAGCAGCGCGCAACCAACGCGCAGGAGCTGCGCGCGCGCCTGCGCGAGCGAGAGGTCGCTGCGAAAGCCGGGGATCGCATCGAGCTTGTCGAGCGTGCCGCCCGTGTGCCCGAGTCCGCGCCCGGACATCATCGGCACGACGAGTCCCACCGCCGCCGCGAGCGGTGCCAGCACGAGCGAAACCTTGTCCCCTACGCCGCCAGTAGAGTGTTTATCGATGCGAGGAGCAGAAATTCCGTGGAGATCGAGCATCCCTCCACTGCGCAGCATCGTCTCCGTGAGCGCCGCGGTCTCGTCGCGATCGAGCCCGCGCAGAAACACCGCCATCAGAAATGCCGCCATCTGATAGTCGGGCACGTGGCCTGCCACGTACGCGCCGAGTAGCGCGCGCCACTCGCCGGCCTCTACACGTCCGCCATCGCGCTTTCGTTCAATCAGTCGGATGGCGAGCATTGACCGGGATGTGGGGTATATCTAGCTTCTGCCAGCGAAGATGCTCTCGCGCGCGTTGAAGCATCTATCGACCAATTCACGTCGTTGCATCTCCGAGACGACCCCAATGTCGGATCTTCCATGCTGATTCGCTACCTCGCAGTAACCGTCGCGGCCACAGTCTTCGCGTCTGTCGCATCGGCGCAATCGGCCGCAGAGCACATCGCAGTAGGAGACAAGGACGCCGTCGCGCTCAACGCGTCCGGCGCGCTCGCCGCGTACAAGGCGGCGATCGCCGCCGACTCCAACGCCGAGGAAGCTTACTGGAAAGCCTCGCGCACGCTCGTCGATCTCGGCGAGTACGAGCCGGACAAGGACAAACAGAAAGATCTTTACGCGGAAGCGAAGGAGCTCGCGACGAAGGCAGTCGCCATGAAGCCGAGCGATCCCGAAGCGCACTTCGCCGTCGCGCGCGCCGTCGGACGCGTCGCGCTCTCCGTGGGAAAGAAAGAGCGCGTACGCTATGCAAAGGATGTGCGCATTGAGGCACTCGAGACGCTGCGACTCGACTCGATGCACGCCGGCGCGTATCACGTGATGGGACGCTGGAACGCCGAGATCATGCGCCTCAGCGGATTTTCCCGCTTCATGGCCAAGAACTTCCTCGGCGGCGATGTCTTCGGCACCGCGAGCTGGGCCGAAGCGGTGCGTTACCTGGAGCGCGCGGCGTCGATCGATCCCGTTCGCATCACGCACCATCTCGATCTCGCCGAGGTCTATCGCGACCGCGACAAGCCTGGCGACAAGGAGAAAGCGAAGGTGCAGTTCCAGGCCGTGATCGACGGACAGATCAGAGATTTCAACGACGCGCACTACAAGAAGGAAGCGGAGGAGGAGCTCGCGAAGTTGAAGTAGCGCGCGAAGGGCGCGCTACCAGCTCTTCCGTACCCTGTCCGCGATATCTTCGCTCGCCCACCGTCCGCGCTCGGCGCCGCGGCGGAACTTGCGACGTCCGCGACGCAGATACCAGTTGAGGTCGCCTCGTGCGTCGTCGATGCGCTCGCCGATCCGCCCGCGAACATCGCGCGCGCGCTCGCTGAGAATCTCGCGCGTCTCTTCGCCGCTTTGAGGCGCGAAGAGTAGCGCCGCGCCCGCGCCGATCATCGCGCCGAGCGCGACCCCGGCTCCGAAGATCGCCGTGTGTCGCCACTGCATGTCGTCTGAATAACTCTTGCCCATCGACTTCTTTGTGGAAACAGCCGCGTCGAGCGGATCGCTCGCGTCGACATTGGACTGCCGCGCTCGCGGCGGAGAACCGGCAGAACGACCACTCGAAAAGTCCGTTGTACGTGCCATATAGTGCTCCTGTGCTGGGGCTTACGCTCGACCCACCGATGGTAAGGATCTTGCGGACCACCTTGTTACGTTCGCCTAACCCGTGTGCGAGGTGAATCTCTTTTTGCTTAGTGTCCGGGTCCAGTCGACGTGTGCACGCTTCGGGCCTCCGTGGTCAGAGCAGCACCAAATTCGGTTTCCCTCTCCCGGGCAAAGGCCGGGGACCCCAACGGGGTGAGGAGACGCATGAGCATAGGTGGTAAGACCGTATTGCTGGTTGAAGACAACGAAGACAACCGCATTGTCTACTCGACCATCCTGCAGCATTTCGGGTACGTCGTCATGGAAGCGCTCAACGGCGAAGAAGGCATCGCCAAAGCGCGCGCCGATCGCCCCGACCTGATCCTGATGGACATCTCGATCCCCGTGATCGACGGATGGGAGGCGACGCAGGTGCTCAAGCGCGATCCTGAGACCCGCGGCATCCCGATCATCGCGCTCACGGCACACGCGCTCGCCTCCGATCGCGAAAAGGCGATGGAAGTGGGCTGCGACAGCTACCTCGCAAAGCCCTGCGAGCCCAAAGCCGTCGTGAGCGAAGTCGAGAAGTTCATCGGTAAAGGAAATGGACGCTGACGACGCCCACGCCCCGCTCATCCTGATCGTCGACGACCATCCGGACAACGTCGAAGTCCTGAAGGTGCGTCTCGAAGCGCTCGGATATCGCACCGCCACCGCGTCCGACGGAGAGGCGGCGCTCGAGATGGTCGCCGAGTCACCACCCGACCTGATACTGCTCGATGTCATGATGCCGAACATGGACGGCAACGAGGTCGCCCGTCGCATCAAGGGCAATAAGTCGCTGCCGTACATCCCGATCATCATGCAGACCGCGCTCGACACCACGCAGAGCAAGGTGGTAGGACTCGACGCGGGTGCCGACGACTATATCACCAAGCCGATCAACTACGCCGAGTTGCAAGCGCGGATGGGCGCGGCGCTGCGCATCAAGGCGCTGCAGGATGAGGTGAAGGCAAAGAACGTCCAGCTCGCCGAGATGGCGATCACCGACGCACTCACCGGCGTGTTCAACCGGCGGCATGTCGACGAGCTGCTCGACGAGATGTTCGAGCACTCCCTCCGCCTGCACGAGTATCTCGCGCTGGCGATGTTCGACCTCGATCATTTCAAGCACGTGAACGACACGTTTGGGCATCAGGCTGGCGACGCCGTCCTCGGCCAGTTCTCGCGCCTCCTGAAGCATCTCGCGCGGGACATCGATCGCGTCGGGCGTTACGGGGGAGAGGAATTCGTGGTCCTTCTTCCGGGCACCGGGCTCGACGCGGGGGTGACGTTCGCCGAGCGCGTGCGTCAGGAGGTAGAGACGCATCAGTTCGAGTACGAAGGCAGAGCGCTCAGGTGCACTGTCAGCGTCGGCGTCGCCGCTTGGCACCATCCGCGGATCCGAAGCCGTCAGCAGCTCGTGAAGTCGGCTGATGACTCGCTCTATGTCGCCAAATCGCTCGGGCGAAACAGAGTGGTTCGATTCGCTGGCCCGGAATTCAACGCGAACGTGAAGGACGTCGATGATCAGCATGCGAACGGAACAGCTAGTGGAGGAGGAGCGCGGGCCGGCTGACGAGACGAGCGTGCTGCGCGCGCGCGTCTCGGAGCTCGAGCGCGAGCGCGATCATCTGGTCGCCGTGGTGGACATTCTCACGGAGATCTCCGCCTCCCTTCACTTCACCGACATCCTCCGTACGATCGCCCGCAAGCTCGGCGAGACCTTCGGGCTCGACCGGTGCTCGATCTACCTCGCGGGCGATGCCCAGAGTGTTCGCCTCATCGCCACGTACGAGGATCCGTCCATCGGCAATCTCATCGTCGACCTGGATCGCTATCCGGAGCTCAAGCGCGCCTTCCAGAGCGGCGAGACGGTCTTCATCCCCGACGCGAGCACGCACCCGATGTATCAGGGCGTCGAGCTCATCGCCGCGCTCCGCAACGTGCGCTCGATCGTCGTCGTGCCGATCCGTTGGCGCGGTACGGTGATCGGCGCGATCTTCCTCCGCACGGAGCGCGAGTCCGCGCCCTTCGCCGATCGCGATGTGCGCTTCTGCCAGGTCATCGCCTCGCTCACGGCGAACGCGCTGCGCAATGCGCACCGGTTCGAGACGCTGCTCACGGGGCAGAAGTCGCAGGAGCAGGAGAAGCGCCGCAGTGAACTGCAGCGCATCACGCTCGTCGCCTTCGTGCGCCGCCTCCTCGACCGCTACACGAACGCCGAGGACCACATGTGGGCCGAGACGCTGCTGCCGGCGCATGCGGATGAGGAGCTGGAGCGGTTGGTGACGGTGGCGATGGAAGTGATGAGCGAGGAAGCGAAGGGGTAACTGCGAACTGCCCACTGCGAGCACGAATCAAACCAAAAAAGACGAATCGAATCTTGCCAGGGGATGGAATCTCGCCCGTGCAAGGTTCGATTTGTTTTTTGGGGCAAGTGAAGGGCGTAGTAACTGCCAACTGCTCGACACGAATCAAACCAAACAAGACGAATCGAATCCTGTACGAGTGAGATACTCTCGCCGCGTAAGATTCGATTCCGGCCGTTTTTGGCAGTTTTCGTGCTCGTAGTTGCAAGCACTCATCGCTCCCAGACCGAACGAATCGAAAATTGCTCCGGGCGAGTCTCTCTCCCCGGGCCAGGTTCGATTCGTCTTTTTTGGTTTGATTCGTGATCGCAGTGGGCAGTACCTATTCGCTACTCGACTCAACGCGGGGCCCTCCCCTAGCCCCCTCTTCCCCAACAACTTTCCGCCATGCCCGCGAGCCTCTCCTCCCTCGCCGCGCGCGCCGCCGAGCTTCGACGCGTGCTCGAGCGCGCGTCGTACGAGTACTACGTGCTCGATCGCCCCGAGATCTCGGATCTCGAATACGACCGCATGTTCCGCGAGCTCCAGGAGCTCGAGGCGCAGCACGAAGAGCTCCGCACTCTTGACTCGCCCACGCAGCGCGTTGGCGCGCCGCCCTCGGGACAGCTCGCGAAGCACACGCATCTGATCCCCATGATCTCCCTCGGCAACGCCTTCGACGACGATGAGCTGCGCGAGTGGGAAGTGCGCATCGCGCGCCAGGTGGGCACCGACGCGGCGGGCGGGTACAGCGCCGAGCTCAAAATCGATGGCACCGCCGTGAGCCTGACCTACGAAAAGGGCGTACTCGTCACGGGAGCGACGCGCGGCAACGGGACGATCGGCGAGATCGTGACGGCGAATCTGCGCACCATGCGCGACATCCCTCTGCGCCTCAAGGACGAGCATCCGCCGCGGCTCGTCGAGATTCGCGGCGAGTGCTATCTCCCCTTCGACGCCTTCGAGCGGCTCAATGAAGAGCGCGCGCAGGCGGGCGAGGCGATCTTCGCCAACCCGCGCAACTCGGCGGCGGGATCGCTGCGCCAGCTCGATCCCGCAATGACCGCGAAGCGCCCGCTGCACTTCTTCGGCTTCGCCGCCGCTGCACCCGCCGATGTCGCGCTTCCCTTCTCCACCCAGGGCGAGCTGCTCGACACCCTGGCGCGGTGGGGCTTCCCGGTGGAGTCGCATCGCCAACACTGCGATGCGCTCGAGGACGTCACGAAGTTCGTCCACGAGGTGGAGCACTCGCTTCGCGCGCAGCTCAACTTCGGCATCGATGGCGTCGTCGTGAAGGTGAGCTCCCTCAGAATGCAGGAGGAGCTCGGCATCATCGGCGGGCGCGAGCCGCGGTGGGCGATTGCGCGCAAGTTCGCGCCGGACATCGCCATCACGAAGCTGCTCGGCATCGAGGTGAACGTGGGGCGCACGGGCGCGCTCAATCCGTATGCGGTGCTCGAGCCCGTGGAGATCGGAGGCACGACCGTCAAGCTCGCGACGCTGCACAACGAAGAGCTCATCCACGAGAAGGATCTGCGCGTGGGCGACTGGGTGCAGGTGAAGCGCGCCGGCGACGTGATACCGCAGGTGCTGGCGAGCCTTCCGGAGCGTCGCGAGGGGACGCCGCGCAAATGGTACATGCCGAAGCGCTGCCCGAGCTGCGACACCCCCGTGCTCAAGGACGAGGAAGAGGTTGCCGTCTACTGCCCCAACGTCGAATGTCCGGGGCGGCAGCTCGAGGGGCTCGTGCACTTCGCATCGCGCGGCGCCATGGACATCCGCGGGCTGCAGTACAAGCGCATCGCCCAGCTGATCGAGGCCGGGCTCGTGCACGACATGGCCGATCTCTACTCTCTCACGGTGGAGCAGCTCGTGTCGCTCGAGCGCTTCGCCGAGAAGAGTGCGGAGCAGCTCGTGGCGGCCATCAGCGAGTCGAAGTCTCGCCCGCTCTCGCGATTGTTGAACGGGCTGGGCGTGCGGCACGTGGGCGAGGGGGCGGCGCAGTTGCTCGCGCGGCACTTCGGGTCGCTGGATGCACTCATGGACGCGAGCGCTGAGGAGATCGAGAAGGTCCGAGGCATCGGCGACATCATCGCGAAGTCGGCCGCGGAGTATTTCTCCGAGCCCAACACGCGGAAACTCATGGAGCGCCTTCGCAACGCGGGGCTTACACTTACGGAGCCGCAAGCGAAGGTCGTCGGCCGTTCCCTCGCGGGCGCCACGGTCGTCATCACCGGAACGCTTCCGACCCTGTCACGGGCGGCGGCCACGGAGCTGGTGCAGGCGCACGGCGGGAATGTGACGAGCTCGGTTTCCAAATCCACCACCTTCGTCGTCGCCGGCGACGCAGCGGGAAGCAAGCTCGAGAAGGCAAGAACACTCGGCATCGAGGTCATCGATGAAGCGGGGCTCTTGCGACGCGTTGAGGGAGAATCCCGGATACCGACATGATCCATTCCATCGATCTGGCTGACCACCGCATGGTCGCGATGAGCCGCACGACGCTCGCCGCGCTCCGCTCCATCCTCTTTCGCGACGCGGGCCCAGCGGCCGCCGGCGCCCTCCAGGAAGCCGGCTACGCGGGCGGTGAGGCCGTCTATCAGTCGTTCCGCGACTGGCTTCGCAAACAGGGCAAGGCCTCACCCGAGGACCTCGAGGTAGGCGAATTCCAGCGCAAGGCGTCGACCTACTTCCGCGAGGCCGGCTGGGGATCGATCACGGTCGGCTCCATCGGCGACGCCCTCGCCACGGTGGACTCCTCGGATTGGGGCGAGTCCGAGGTCGGCGCGAATCTGGAGCAGCCGGGCTGCCACATCACGACGGGGCTCTTCGCGGACTTCTTCGGCCGCCTCTCCGACGTGCCCCTTGCCGTGCTCGAGGTGGAGTGCCGCTCCGCCGGCCACCAGCGCTGCCGCTTTCTCCTCGGTAACGCCGAGGTCATGCGCTTCGTGTACGACGAGATGGAGAAGGGGCGCAGCTACACCGACGCCGTCGCGGCGGTCGCCTAGCGCGACCAGGCCCGACCGAGCGCGCTTGACGGCGCTCCGCATTGCTCATATATACGGGGAGTCTATAAACACTTCGTTTATATCACTCCCCGGGCAATGCCAGAACACGACGCATCGAGCGACATCCTCCGTTCGCGGCAGGACGCCTTCTACATCCTCCTCGTGTTGTTGCAGGGAGAACGACACGGCTACGCCATCATGCGCGAAGCGCGTGAGCAATCGGGCGGAAGCGTCGTGCTTCAGGCGGGCGCGCTCTACAGACTCCTGCGACGCATGCTCGACGACGGCCTGGTCGTCGAATCGCAGCGACGCCCCGCCGCCGATGCCGACGACGAGCGCAGGCGCTACTACCGGGTAACACCCTTCGGCCGTCGCGCGATCGCGGCGGAGGCCGAGCGCATGGCATCGCTCGCGGCGGCTGCGCGGGCGGCGCTTCGCACGGGTCCGGCGCTCGCCTGATGGCGGACTTTCGACTTCCCCCGTTGAACGTCGGAGAGCGCCTGTATCGCGCCCTCCTGCACCTCTATCCACCGCAATTCCGCGACGCCTTCGATCGAGATCTGATCGAGGCCTTTCGCGACCAGCGACGCGACGCCTCCCAACGTCGAGTGCCGCGCCCCGTGTTCGCACTCACGATCGTATACGACCTGGTGACCCAGGCACTCGCCGAGCGCGCGTCATCGATCTGGGCAGCGCTTCGCCGTCGTCCCGCACCAGATCGGGAGAAGCCCATGATGACTCGGCCGCAACGCGCGCTCACGCTCGCGGATGTGCGCTACGCCGTGCGTCGGCTGATGCGCGTTCCGAGCTTCACCATCACCACCGTGTTCGTCCTCGCGCTCGGCGTCGGCGCCACCACTGCGGTGTTCAGTGTCGTGAACGGAGTGCTGCTGCGCCCCCTGCCGTATGCGCATCCCGAGAGGCTCGTCGCGCTCACACACATTATCGAGGTGTCGGGCGTGCCGGAGGCGGATCAGTCCGAAGGGACGCTGCTGTTCTATCAGGAGCACGCGACTGCGTTCACCGGCATCGGCGCGTGGCGCGACCAGGCCGTGAATCTCGAGTTGGTGGATGGCCGCGTGGGAGAGGCGGAGCGCGTCACCGCAGCGCAGATCACCTCCAATCTGTTCGAGGTGCTCGGCACTCCGCCGGCGCTCGGACGGGATTTCCGCCGCGACGAAGATCGCGTGGGCGCGACACCGGTGGTGATTCTCTCGCACGATTTCTGGCAGCGGCACTTCAGCGGCGAGCGTTCGGCCATTGGCAAGCGCATCGTCGCGGATGGGATCTCGCGTGAGATCGTCGGCGTGATGCCGCAGGGCTTCGCGTTTCCGCGATCGACACCGCAGCTCTGGACGCCGATGCCGTTCGATCCCGCCCATGCGCAGGTCGCCAGCTTCAACTATCGTGGCGTCGGGCGCCTGCGCGACGGCGCAACGATCGCGAGTGCGCGCGCCGACCTCACGCACGTGCTGCCGGGATTGCTCGACGAATATCCGGGCGACATCCCGCGCGAGATGTGGGAAAAGGCGAACATTCGTCCGCTGGTCACTCCGCTGCTGGAGTCGATCGTTGGCGATGTATCGTCGCTGCTCTGGATTCTCTTCGGCAGCGTCGGCCTCGTGCTCCTCATCGCCTGCGCGAACGTGGCCAATCTCTTTCTCGTGCGCGGCGAGGCGCGTCAGCTCGAGCTCGCCGTGCGCGGTGCCCTAGGCTCGGGCGTCGCCGGCATCGTCGCGCAATGCCTCAGCGAATCACTGGTTCTCGCGGTGGCTGGCGGCGTGATCGGCGTGCTGTTCGCGTTCGCCGGTGTGTCGTGGGCAACTGGATGGGCCGACAAGATGGACGTGCCGCGTCTCGAGCAGGTGTCGATCGATGGTCGAGTGCTCGCATTCGCATTTGCGGTGTGTGCGTTGAGCACTCTTCTCGTGAGCCTGATTCCCCTGCTGCGCGCCCGGCGCGTGCCGATCGCGATCGTGCTCCGCGAGTCGGGACGCGGCTCGACGGCCGGTGCCGAGCGACAGCGGACGCGAAGCGCGTTGGTCGTCGCGCAGGTCGCGCTCGCATTGGTGCTCATCGCCGGCTCGGGGTTGCTCGGGCGCAGCTTCACCAGACTGCGCGACGTCCACCCCGGATTCGATGGCCGCAACGTGTCGGTTACACGCCTGGCGCTCTCCGCAACGACGTATCCGGATGGGGATTCGCGCGTGCGACTCTATGGGCGATTGATCGAGCAGGTGCGCGCGTTGCCTGGCGTGCGCGATGCGACGATCAGCGACTGGGTGCCGCTGACGACGGATCACAACGATGTCGTCGTGCAGGTAGAGGATCACCCATTGCCACCGAACGCGCTGCCGGCGGATCACTACGTAGCGACGGTCGATCCGAACTACTTCAAGACGATGGGCATCCCGCTCATAACGGGACAGACGCTCGAGTCACCGTATGGCGGGCGCAGATCGCTGGGGGTCGTCGTCAGCAAGGCCTTCGCGGACCGCTACTGGCCGGGCGGAAGCGCACTCGGCAAAAAACTTCGGCCGTCGATCTCGGGACCCTGGTTCACCGTCGTCGGTGAAGTCGGAAACGTTCACTTCGCGGCGCTGAACAAGCCTGCTGAAGACGCGATCTACGGACCGATGCTGCCCACCGACACGAGTTCGGCGGGGACGCCATTGTTCGTCTCGCTCCTCGTGCGCGCGGAGGGATCGCAGGACCTCGCGCTTCCGATACGAAACATCGTCCACGCACTCGACCCCGCGCTCCCCACCTACGGCCAGCAGCCGCTCTCGAGCGTCATCGCTGCGGCATCATCGCGCGCGCGGGTGACCGCGCTGCTGCTGGTCATCGCCAGCACATTGGCATTGATCCTCGGAGCCGTCGGTCTGTACGGCGTGCTGGCCTATGGGGTGAGTCTGCGGCAGCGCGAAATCGGCGTGCGCATCGTGCTTGGCGCGCCACCTGGCCAGGTGAGCTGGATGGTTTCGCGGCAGGCCCTCAGGCTCGCACTGGCAGGAATCGTGATCGGCATCGGGTTCGCCCTCGCTGCCACTCGCCTGTTGAGCGGACTTCTCTACGACGTGAGTCCGACCGATCCGTTGACCCTGGGAGCGACGTGCGTGGGGCTGCTAATCATGGCCGGACTGGCGAGCTGGATTCCCGCGCGGAGGGCGGCAGCGGTCGACCCCTCGGAGGCACTTCGGAGCGCGTGATTCAGCTCCGGTCCCCCAGATTCACCTCGTGATCCCAGGGGAGCACGATCGTGCTCTCCGTCTCCAGCCCGGCAAAGTCCGGCTGGTACGACCCGGTCCGAAAGCCCACGGCGGTGCGCACGTCGGACGCGCCCGCGTTCACTATCGCCGCGACGGCGAGCCGCAGCGTCGACCCCGTGTCGCACGTCTCGTCCACGAGAAGCACGCGCCGGTCGCGCACGTCGGTCGGGACGCCCCCGAACACGCTCGGCGTCTCCCGCACCGCCTCAGCCTGATAGCGGCGGCTGACGATGATCGAGTGGAAGGGCTTGTCGAGAATGGCCGCGATCACCGCGCCGGGAACGACGCCCGCGGTGGCGATGCCGACGACGATCTCCGGGTTGTATCCGCGCGCAACCTTGAGCGCGAGCGCGCGTGACATCTCGCCGAACAGCGGCCAGTCCACTTCGAGCACGCCGCGTGTGCGATCGATCACCTGGCGTCGGGGCATGGCTCTCCTGAGATACGTTCGCGGCACTCTTCTTCCAATGGGAGGAAGCTAGTCCCGAGGCTGCGATGATAACAACACGGTTGCTGCCCCGTGACGAGGACGATAACTTTTTCACGCTCGCAGGTGGGGCCGTTGATGGCCTTTCTACCTGCGCATCCGCCCACCCCGACCTCGGCCTCGAAACGCATGTCCTGGTGGCGCCGGCTCACCGGCGGTAGTCCCCACGCGGCCCCGAAGCCACAGCGGCTCGACTATCTGAGCGAAGCGCTCACGCTCGAGCGACAAGGCGATTACGACGCTGCGCTCACGTCGTACCGTCTCGCCCTGCGCGACAGGCCGAGCGATCCGCGCATCCTCCAGAACATGGCGATCGCGTTCTCGAAGACGGGACGTCTCGAGGACGCGCTGCGCTGCTACCGGCGCGCGCTCGATCTCGACCCCGAGTTGAGCGGCGCGCACTACGGACTCGCGTTTCTGCTGCTCAAGCGCGGCGATGCGACCGGCGCGGAGGAGCATCTCGCCGCCTTCCTCGCGCACGCGCCGAGTGGCGCGGAAGCGGAGCGGTGGGTGTCGCACGCGCGTGTCGCGCTCGAACAGCTCCGGACCGGCACGAGTGCCGAGCCGATCGCGGAGCCGGAATAGCGCGTGGGACATGTACTCGCCATCGTCAGCCAAAAAGGCGGCGTGGGCAAAACGACGACAGCGGTGAACCTGGCGGCGGCATTCGCGCGCCGCGGGTTGAAGACGCTGCTCATCGACACCGATCCGCAGGGCGCCGTTCGCTACGGCGTGGGGCTCCGGCGCGGTGAGGCGCCGTACGGGATCTCCGACTTCCTGAGCGGCGCGCGGCCGCTGCGCGAAGTGATTCTCCCCACCGCCCTCCCCTGGCTCCGCGTGATTCTCGCCGGCAGCGTGAGCACCGAGAGCAGCCACATCGAATTCCACCACCGCTTCGAAAGCAACACGCTGCTGCGCGACATGATCGCCATCGCGCGCGAGCGGTGCGAGGTCGTGATCATCGACACGCCGCCCGGGCTCGGCGCGATTCCACGGCGCGTGCTCGAGCTCAGCCAGCACGTGATCATCCCGCTGCAGTGCGAGCCGCTCGCATTGCAGACAACGCCGCAGATGCTGCGCGGCATTCAGGAGGTCGCGGCGACGAACGAAGAGCTGACTCTCGACGGCATCGTGCTCACGATGTACGATCCGGCCAGCCTCGGCTGCCAGCGCGTGACGGAGTACCTGCGCGCGAACCTTCCGCGCGACATGGTGTTCGACATTACAATTCCGCGCAGCGCGGCAGCGTCCGAGGCGTTCGCCGCTGGGCAGCCCGTGGTGCTGCGCGACCCGGCGGACCCTTCCTCGCAGGCGTTCGTGAACCTCGCGACGGTGCTCGCCGAGCGATTCACGTGAGCGCGAGTGGGAGAGCGAGAGTGCGAGTGAGCGTGATGTGGCGTCGCGTGACGGTCGGGGCGCTGACGGTGCTCGGCGCCGCGGCGGTGTCGTGCGTCGAGGGGAAAACCGGGCCCAATGTGCCGCTTGCGATCGAGTTCCACTCGCCGCAGCTCCCATCGATGGTCGTGGGCGACTCGTTGCGCGATACGCTCGGCAACGTCGACTCGCTGGTCGCGATCGTGTTCAATTCCACGGGTGACACGCTTCACGATGCGCCGCGTTACGTGCACGCGGACACGACGCACATTGTGAACATCGATTCCATCAGCGGGAAGGCGTTCGCGCTGGATACCGGGCAGGCGCGTGTGGTCGCGCAGGCGAGCTCGCTGCAGTCGCCGCCGGAAACGCTGTTCGTGGTCCCGGCACCGACGCAATTCGCGAACATCACGGCGCTACTGGACACGCTGCAATTCACGCCGGTGCGCGCGGATACGCTGTTCGCGCTGTCCGTGAGTTTGGCCGCGGGCACGCTCCCCGTGAACCACTATCGCGTCGAGTACAGCTTCATCTATCCCGCGGACCTCAACGCGGGGGACTCGACGCGCGTGCTGCTCACCGACGAGAACCGCAAGTTCTCGCTCGTCGACACGACGAGCATCAGCACGTCCGGCACGACCGTCGTCGCCGGCGTCGCCACGAGGTTCCTGCGCATTTCGCCGTTCGCGCATAACTTCAACGACTCGGTAGTCGTCGAAGCGCGTGCATTTCTGCCGAACCACACGCCGGTGTCCGGCAGTCCGGTGCGATTCAAGGTGCTCGTCCAAATTCACTAGGACGGTATGCCGCAACATCCAGCGACGCTCTCGCAGCTCTTCATCGAAGCGGTCGAGGATCACGATCGACCGAACGCGCTCATGACGAAAGTCGGCGGCGCCTATCAACCGATCTCGCACCGCTCGCTCGCCGATCGCGTGCGCCACGTCGCCTTTGGCCTTCGCGCGCTCGGCGTGGGCTCGGGGAACCGCGTCGCGATCCTATCGGAGAACCGTCCCGAGTGGGCGATCGCCGACTACGCCTGCCTGCTGGGCGGAGTGGCGGACGTCCCGATCTATCCGACGCTCCCCGCAGAACAGATTGCCTACATCCTGCGCGACTCGGGCGCCGTGGCGATCTTCGTGTCCACGAGCGAGCAGGCGGAGAAGATCAGATGCGTGCGCGGCGAATTGCCGGCGCTGCAGCACCTGATCGTGTTCGACGAGAATGCGGCAAAGGACGGCGACATCCGGATCGCGGCGCTCGAGGCGAAGGGCGCGGCATCGATGACTCCGGACGCGGCGGCGCAGCTCCGCGCGGAGGCGCTCGCGATCAAGCCGGATCAGATCGCGACCATCATCTACACGTCGGGAACAACCGGCGAGCCGAAGGGCGCGATGCTCACGCACGGCAACATCGCGTCGAACGTGTCGGCGGTGATCGACTTGCTGGAGATGGGGCCGACGGATTCGTCGCTGAGCTTCCTCCCGCTCTCGCACATTCTGGAGCGGATGTTCGACTATCTCATGTTCGCGTCGGGCGTCTCGATCGCGTACGTCGAGTCGATGGACACCATCGCGGCGAACATGAAGGAGATTCGGCCGACGATCGTGGTGTCGGTGCCGCGCATCTACGAGAAGATCCATGCGCGCATCACGGATACCGCGATTCGCGCGGGCGGAGCCAAGCGCGCGATCTTTCTCTGGGCGCGAGCGGTGGGCGAGAAGTGGACGGACGAGATGCTGTCGGGGAGGACGCCAGGCACGCTGCTCGCACTAAAGCATCGCATCGCGGACAAGCTCGTGTTCTCGAAGGTGCGCGCCGCGGTGGGCGGGCGGCTGCGCTACTTCGTGTCGGGCGGCGCGCCGCTATCGCCCGAGATCCACCGATTCTTCTACGCGGCCGGACTCAAGATTCTCGAGGGATACGGTCTCACCGAGACGTCGCCGGTGATCGCGGTGAACACACCGACGATCTTCACGATCGGCACCGTCGGTCCTCCGATCCCCGGCGCGGAAGTGAAGATCGCGGCCGACGGCGAGATCCTCACGCGGGGCCCGCACGTGATGAAGGGATACTTCAATCACCCGGACGCGACGGCCGAGGCGATCGACCCTGACGGCTGGTTCCGCACCGGGGACATCGGCACGCTCCAGGATGGGCTGCTGCGCATCACCGATCGCAAGAAGGACATCATTGTCACGGCGGGCGGAAAGAACATCGCGCCGCAGCCGATCGAAAATCAGGTGAAGACGAACAAATACGTGGCGCAGGCGGTGATGATCGGTGACCGCCGCAAGTTCCCGCTCATACTCGTCGTACCGAACTTCGACCAGCTCGAGCGATGGGCGACGTACAAGAACATCCCGTCGAAGGATCACCAGGATCTGATCAACAATCCGCTGGTGCGCGCGAAGATGGAGCGGGAAGTGATCGGCGGGCTCGAACAGTTTGCGCACTACGAGAAGCCGAAAAAGGTCGTGCTGCTCGAGCACGACTTCACCATCGACAGCGGCGAGCTCACGCCCACGCTGAAGGTGAAGCGCCGTACCGTCGACCGAAAATACCGCGCATTGATCGACGCCGCGTACACGGCCGAGGAGTCGCGCGGCAACGCCTGACGCTGGTGACCTAGCGACGCAGGTCGATCGACACCGGGGCGGAGACGTTCGACGACGCGCGCGCCGCCGCGACCCAATGCTCCTCGTCGCGGGCGAGCTCCGTCAGCGCGTCGGGGACGAGCGCCGAGGCAGGCGCGATGAGTCGCCCCCCCGGCGCGAGCGCGCGCGCGGCGCCAGCGAGTAGCGAGGGAGTCGCGTGCGCCGCGTCCAGCGCGATCCCGCGCACCGAGCCAGCGGCGAGCGGGAGCACTTGAGCGATGCGCGCGAGTGAGAGCGCGCCGCCGCTCTCGAGCCCGGGCGCGTAGTCGAGCGCGAGGAGTTGCACGCCCTCGACCATCTCGAGAATTGCATGGGCCAAGGCGCTCCACTCTCCCGCGAGCACCACGATGCCGCCGGGCTCGGCGAGGCCGAGCAGCGCGGCAGCGCGCACCGCGAGGCTGTCCTGCGATGCTGAGGATAGTTCGACGCGCGTGGAACTATCCTCGCCAACCGAAAAGTCCGCGATGCCCTCGCGCACCGGATAGCGTGCCTCGCAGACCGGGCATCCGAGCTCGCCGAGCACGATGTGCCGCGCCACCAGCTCATCCGCGCGCGCGACCAGCCAGCTGTCCTCGTGCGGGCGCACGCAGCGAAGCGAATCCACCAGCTCGAGAAAGATCGCGCGCTCCTACGAGGCCGTGATGCGGAGTTCGTCGATGTTCACGTTCGCCGGGCGCGTGGCCGCCCACACGACCGCGTCGGCCACCACCTCCGCGCGCAGCATCTGCTCACGCGGCGGAAAGCGATTGTCCTTGGGCAGCGTCACCGTGTCCCAGATCGGCGTATCCACCGTGCCCGGTGACACCAGCGTCGTCCGCACGCCCGTCCCCCTCGTCTCCTCGCGCAGCGCCTCGTGCATCGCGCGAATGCCGAACTTGGTCGCCGAGTAGCCGCCGTTGTCCGGGAAGATCGTGCGATCCGCGCGGGAGCCGAGCGTAATGAGGTGGCCGCGATGCTGCTCGCGCCAGGTTGGGAGAATCGCGCGGAGCACATAAAACGGCGCGATGAGATTGACCTGCATCATCTTCGCGAATTCATCGCCGGTGAGCACGTGCAGGGACTTCGGGATGAAGATGCCGGCGTTGTTGACGAGGATGTCGGGCACATCCCCGAACGCCTCGCGCACCTGTGCGATCGCGCGATCGACCTCGCTCGGGGCCGAGACATCGGCGCCGATGGCGACCGTGCCGCCCTCGAGCTCCATGGCGCGCGCCGCAAGCTCCTCGGCCCCGCGCGCGACGATCGCCACGCGCACGCCCGCGCGCACGAGCCCGCGCGCGGTCGCGAGGCCGATCCCGCGCGAGCCGCCGGTGATGAGGGCGGTCTTCGGTACCACCGTGTTGGTCAACGGGCGAGAGACCCGCGGCCGTACGCGAGCGAGAGGAACTCCTCGCGCGTGCGCGCGTCGTTGCGGAAGATGCCGCGCACAGCGGAGGTGACGGTCTGCGAGTTCTGCTTCTGCACGCCGCGCATCATCATGCAGAGGTGCATGGCCTCGATGACCACACCGACGCCCTTCGGCGCCAGCACGTCCTGCACGGCGGTCGCGATCTGCTCCGTGAGACGCTCCTGCACCTGCAGCCGGCGCGCGAACATGTCGACGATGCGCGGGAGCTTGGAGAGTCCGACGATCTTTCCGTCGGGGATGTAGGCGATGTGCGCGCGGCCGAAGAAGGGGAGCATGTGGTGCTCGCAGAGCGAATAGAGCTCGATGTCGCGCACCATGACCATGCTGCTGTGCGACTCGCTGAACACCGCGTCGCCGACGACGTCGCGGACGTCCATGTCGTAGCCACGCGTGAGCCAGGTGAGCGAGTTGGCCACGCGCTGCGGCGTCTTCTTGAGTCCTTCGCGGTCAGGGTCCTCGCCCAGGAGCTCGAGGGTGCGTTGGATGATTCCCTCGAACTCCGGATTGTGCGCGGGCGCATTATCGAGGTCGAGTCCCCAGTCCTCGGCCGGCGATTCGAGCGTGCTGGCGTCCACGCGCGTGCGCACGGTGAGCGCGCGCGCGGGCCGATCGACTTCCTTCTTGTCGGCGCTCGGACCGCTGTTGCGCGGTGGCGATTTCTTGTGGGCCATGTGTGCCGTCGATCCTCGAATTGTATGCGCGGCTATCTTGAGTCCTGTCCGGTGCCCCTCTAGCTTCTCGCAACCCAGTCCCGCGAGCGTCGTGAAAGCTAAGCTGCTCCTGATCGTCAGCGGAACGTCCGCGGCATGGTCCGCGCTCTGGACCTTCCCGAGCATGCTCGCGAGCGCCTTTCTCGTGGCCTGGGCGGCGGAAGCGGCGCAGTTCATGATCTCCCAGGGGCTGGCGCTCGCGATCCTCGCGTGGGTGCAGACGCTTCCGGAGTTCGCGGTGGAGGCGGTGATCGCGTGGGAAGCGGGCAAGGATGGCGTGCACTGCTTCGTCTCGAGCCCGCCAGCGGGATGCCACTCGCATCTGGCGATCGCGAACTTCACGGGCGCGATCCGGCTCCTGGTTGGTCTCGCGTGGCCGATGATCTTCTTCGTCTCGGCGTTCTTCGGGCGCAAGAGCCGACCGCTGCTCGCGCCGATCGAGCTCGAGAGCGAGCACGCGGTCGAAGTGCTCACCACCGTGCCGCCGCTCATCTACTTCGGGTGGATCTGGCACAAGGGCTCGATCGACATCATCGATGCAATCGTGCTCATCGCGATGTACTGCGTGTATCTGGCGATCCTCTGGCGGATGCCGCCTCGCAAGGGCGAAGAGCTCGCGGATGCGCCGCGCATCTCGCGCTGGGCCGCGACGCGCCCCGGACGACAGCGCGTGCTCGCGGTGGGCGGGCTCTTCGCGATCGGGGCGGCGCTCATCTACGTCACCGCACACCCCTTTCTCGAGTCGATGCTCGCGATCGCGGGGACCTTCGGCGTGAGTCAGTTCGTACTCGTGCAGTGGGTCGCGCCCTTCCTGAGCGAGTTTCCCGAGAAGGTCTCGGCCTTTCAGTGGGCGAGCCGCGTGCGCACCGCGCCGATGGCGCTCGTCAACATGGTGTCGAGCAACATCAATCAGTGGACCGTGCTCGCGGCGATGATCCCGATCGTCTTCTCACTCTCGCGAGGAATGCCGAGCGCGCTGCCGTTCGACGGCGCGCAGCGCGAGGAGATCCTGCTGACGATCGCGCAGAGTGCGGTCGCGGTCCTCGTGCTGCTCGACATGAAATTTCACTGGTGGGATGCCACCCTGTTGTTCGTGCTTTGGCTCGTGCAGTTTCTCGAGGCGGGATGGCGCGACGAGATCACGCTGGTCTATCTGGGGTGGGCGGTGCTGCTCATCATCAGCTGGATCTGGCGGCGTCCGACGGCGCCGGGGATTTTTTGGAGACTCGTTCGCGGCAAGCCGCTCGAGAGTGAGGTTGGGTAGGGCGCAAAAAAAACGCGAGCCCCGCCGGAAGGGCGAGGCTCGCGAAGAGAAGAGACGAAGAGGATTTTTGAAGCCCCGTCGAATGTATGAGGTCCTCACCACACTGTTCGCCTTCCCCGCACTGGGGCATGACGTGAATGTAGATTATCGAACCCACCCGAGAGACTTGTTGGCTCAAAAATTAAGTCTCTTCGCCCCCATGATCTGTAGTAAAGTTATTGGGACGTAAACATCGAGTCAATCAGATGAACACACCGCTCTGGCAACGCCTGCTGTACGTACTCGCTTATCCCCTCGCCGCGCTCATGCTGATCGTGTGGGCGATCGTGACGTTTGCATACGATGGGCCAGGATGGATCCATTTCTTTTTGTCGCTCGGCATGTTCCTGCTGATCTGGCGCATCGTCGCTGGCGGAACGCAGGACGCGTGGAAGAAGTTTCTTTCTGGACGGTAGGAGGGGGAGTAGCGTAACGCGACGCGGGTCGTGGCGACTGCGTGCGAAATCGCGCGCAGTGACGATCAACTCGGCCGTGTGCGGGAAGGCCGGATCCTGATTGGAGTGGAAGTGACCGACGCGCCGAAGAGGGGCGTGGCGACCTCCACTTGCGGCAGTTTTTTGAGCCTGCTTATTGCGGCGCCAAGTTGCGTGCCGGCTCCATCATCCGCGACCTGGACGTAGTAATACCCGTCGCCGGTTGACAGACGTCCACCCCCAACGACGGTACCATTCACGTAGGCAACCGCCAACTGCCGATCCTGAAGGGTGGTCCGTTCCTTGAACCAGAGACAGATCACGCGCTTGACATAATCGTCGTGATGTGGGCCGGCCCAACTGGAATCATCGTCAAACCACGCCGGTTTTGTCGCGGGAGGAAGCGCGGTCACGTTCTGCTCTGCCGGGAAGTCCGCCGAGATCAGAATGCGCAGGCTCACTGACGTCACAGTGTTCGGCACGTTGAGCTTCCAGAGCTTGTTGCTCGTGGATTTGTTCGGCGCAACGATCTCGTTGTAGTACACGTTGCCCGCCCCATCCGCATTCACGACGCTCACCGTGCCCGCGCCTGACGTCACGTGAGAGTCGGTGATGAACACTTTCACACCGGTTACCGTGCTGCCGTCCAGCGTCCCGATGGCTTGCTCGAGCAGATTCTGCACGGACGCGTCGAACTGCCATGTGTGCGCGACGGTGTCTTTCACGACGCTCCCCGAATGGAATTGCGCGTACGCAGGCGTGGAAGGAGTCGCGGCGGTGCACGAGACTGTCGCGGAACTCCGGCTTAGCTCGCAGGTGAGGGTGAGCAAGGTGGGAGGAGCCTGCGCGATCTTCGCAGACTTCGGAGTTCGAGACTCAGCGGGCCGGTCGATTTGGTGGCATGCGAGCGACGCGACCGCAGAGCACATGACGAGGAACATGGAGCCTCCGAGAATGCGTCGCGCATATTTGAGTTGTTACGGCAGGTGAGTTCGCAACTCACAGACTCATTTTAGACGATCGCTAAATCTCCCAGTTACTCCAACGTAGCCCCTCGCGCACTCTCGATGTAGCAGGATTGGTAGCAACTCGGACGCCATTTGCTCATTTCGTATCGCGCGTACGAGTCCTCTCGTCGACTGCATTGCGAGCGATCCGACCCTCCCACACATCCCACTGATCGACGTCGACGGTGAAACGACCGTAGCACTTCTGCACTTCGGAGGTGTCCTTGTGGCCGAGGTTAGATGCGATGAGCTCGAAGGGCACGCCCTCCTGCCGCAACAGTCGCCTCAAGAGTCGAATAACCCGACGTGCGTTTTCATGCTTGTGGTCGTCCCGTGAGTCGGCACAGTTCCCGTGGGATCGGAGCGAAGCCCCAGGCGAGCCGCCGCGTTATCCGGCAAGTGTCAACTAGACGCGTGTTTGAGTCAGCCCCGTAACCGACGCCAGGCCGGCGTCCAGGATTTCCTGCGAAAGCGCAGGATCATCGACCGCGCGCGCGATGACCATTGCTCCGACCAATGTTGACCACGTGCTGATGGCCTTCTGTCTTCTTCCCGCTTTCGATTTGCCCGGAACAAACTTCTCCACAAGATCGAATGCGGAACGCACATAGCTGGAAACGGAGCGCCGCACAGCCGGACCCTGTCGGGACACGTCCGGGCCCAGCGCGGCGAGAACACAACCCGCGCCCGGATTGTCGCGGTGTCTGCTTGTCAAATACGCGTCGGCGAGCGCCGACAGCGGATCACCTGTAGCACGATCCGCCATCTTGCCCCAGCGCGCAAGCGATTCGGCGAGCGCACGGGCACACGCCTCTGCAATCAGGTCTTCCTTCGAGGCGAAGTGTCCGTAGAAACCGCCATGCGTAAGACCGGCCTCCTGCATTAGCTCCGCGACTCCGATCCCTCCGAAGCCGCGCTCACGGAATCGCTGGGCGGCTGCCTCGAGGATGCGCTCCCGGTGCCGAGCCGCCTGTTCTCTACTCACTTTCATTCCAACCCTCCCGATGGCAGTTCCTGGCGCGCGCTTGACAATTATACATGATGCGCATCATATTAACAATCATGACGACGATCATGTAACCCAGGCGTAAATATCATGACACTCAGAGATCAATGGTGGGTTCTCGTCACGGGCGCGTCGAGTGGTTTCGGCGCGGAGTTCGCCCGCCAGTTCGCCGCACAAGGTCGGCCGCTTGTTCTTGTGGCGCGCCGCATCGAGAAGCTACAGACGTTGGCGACCGAGCTGCGGGAGAAACACGGCGTCGACGTCATCGTCGAGCAGGTCGACCTTTCCGCGATCACGGCGGTCGACGACCTGCACAAGCGGCTCCGGGAGCGTGGCATTGCGATCGACATCCTGATAAACAACGCCGGCCACGGACTACAGGGAACTTTCGTGGACGGCACGCTGGGAGCGGCACTGGCGATGCTGGAGGTCGATGTCGTGAGTCTCACTGCGCTCACTCACGTGTTTGCGCAGGACATGCGCACACGCGGCCGCGGGAAAATTCTGCTGGTCGCTAGCATGCTGGCCTATCAGGGCGTCGAGAAGTTCGCAGTCTACGCGGCCGCCAAAGCTTACGTCTTGCGTCTTGGTGAAGCCCTTCATCGCGAGCTCAAACGCGAGGGCATCACCGTGACGGTGCTTAGCCCAGGCATGTCGGACACCGGATTCGCCACAGCGGCGCAGCAGAAGATCACGCCCGCGTTGAAGCTCTTGACGATGCAACCGGCACCAGTGGTGCGAGCCGGGATTCGCGCGTTGCAGTCGGGGCGCATCAGCGTCGTGCCCGGTTGGCCGAACAAGGCCTTCGTGATGTTCACCAAAGCGACGCCTCGCTGGCTACACCAAGCCATTCTCTCTCGCATCCTGGGGACCGCAACTGATCGCGACTATCCGTACACCGCGCCGGTCGGGGTCGCGCGACGATAGGCCGGATTCATCTTGGGCGACGCTGGCCGGCGTCGTGTAGATCGCCCGGGCCCTGCTCGCATCGCACTCAATTTCGGGGAGCACCGCAGTGACAATCACCATGCCCGAACTGAAACTCAGATCCGCCAGCCGGTCCGACCGGGAGCTCTTTGGCGACATTCTCGTTGTCCAGCGTGTCGACGTGTTCGAGATCGAGTTTCTAGATGGAGGTGGAAGTCCTTGCGTTCATGTTCGGCTGAGCTGAAGCCATTCACCACTCTTGAGGAGGACAGGAATGTTTACCAGAGTCCGGAGTCGCGGGTTTGTCGTGCTGAGCCTGGGCCTCCTATTCGTCGGACACTCGCTGCGCGGTCAAAGTGTGACTCCGGCCGATACGTCAAGTCAGGACAAGATCGTGCTGTCCTATCACGTGAAGGCCATCAAGCGGGACAGCTCGGGACAGTACACCATGTCGGGTACGGTGGATGGCGAGCTGCAGGGTGAGGCGACTCTCGTGTTCGGCTTCGACGGGCAGTCGTCCGGGCAAGCCGGCAAGATACCGGTTCATTCATCGTGGGTAGTCACCGCGGTACCGGCTTCGGAATCGTTCAAAGCAAAATTAAGTGGAACCGTCGAGGCGGTCTCGGGTCAGACCCACCTCGTCGGCAGGATCACCGAAGGGCGCAACAAGGGGCGTCGGGTCGAGACCAACAGCCGGCTGCTCAACTTTGGACCCAACCGTACGCTAAGTGACATCGACGGCAACATGATTATTGACCGGAAGTAACGGGTCGCACAGTGGCCCCCATCGTGGGGATTGCTGCCAAGTCCGTGCGCGGTCCTTGGCAGCAACTCAGTCCGCCTCAAAAGACAGCGCCCGTCTGGACCGCATCGGAGCAGCGATTTACGAGCAGCGTACGCCGCGGCAGCTGCGATCAGAGCGACGGCTGCGAATGTTCGTCGGGCATAAGTCGCGGCGCGGGAAATTCGATGTAGCGGGATTGGTAGCGCGGTCGGGCGGAGTCAGCGGATTTCGGACCGTATTGGCGAGCCTTCGCCATAGGAGAACGGCATCGTTCAGAGGCGCCGCTAAATCTCCCAGTTACTCCACAACAACCCCTCCCTCGCCTTCCCCTCCGGATGCGTCGCCAACGCCATCCGCAGGTCCGTCCATCGCACGCGACCGCCCATCGCGATCAGCTGCTGATACGCGTCCAGATATTCGGTCTGCACCCTGAACGCCACGCGACGCGTCCCGCCGCGCCGCGCGAAGTCCGCGAGCGTCGTCACCGCGCTCGCGAGATCGGACTGCTTCGAGAGCACGAGCTTGAGCACGCGCGTCTCCTCGCGCGCGCGCCCCTCCACGAGCGGCACCGTGTGGCACAGCGCGAAGCCCGTGATCTTCCCGCCCTCGCGAAAGAGAATCGTCTCGCCGAGGCCGAGCGCATCGGTGATCGCGATCTCGCGCGTGAAGTCGCACCCGGTCACCACGCTCTGCGACAGCGCGCAGCACTCGGCCAACACCGCATCCTTGTCGGCCGCGCTCAATCGGCCGAACGCGCTCGGCATCTCCGTCGCCGGCGCGGCGTCAATCGTCACCGTCACTGTGAGCCGACCGGGTGCAAAGCCGAGCGACGAGTAGAATCCGATGTTGTCCATCGTGCGCGGCATCGTCTCGAGTCCGATCGTCAGCGCCTTCGACGCGATGAGCCAGTCGATGCCGCTGCGCACGACTTCCTTGCCGAGCCCCGCGCCCTGCGCATCGGGACGCACGGCGAGCGGCCCCATCCACCCCTCGCGCCCCGAGCAGTGCACGATGTTGAATGCCGCGATCTCATCGCGCTCGTCGCGCCAGATCAGTGCGCCGCCATTCGCGTCCTCGATCGCGTAGCGCCAGATCGCCGGATTGAGAAAGGGCACGCGCACACCCACGAGCCCGTCGCGGCGATAGCGTTCGGTGAACGCCTCGCTGAACACGTAGTTGAGCGCGGCGTGATCGTCGGGGGTCGCCGCGTACGGCCCGTCGGGGCGCGGAGCGCGCCACGGTCTCGCGATGGCCATCAGTCGGCGGCTCCCGCTTCCTCGAGGAACGGAGGCATCAACTCCTCGGGCAAGAGTGGCTCATCCGGCGCTCCGTCGTGCTGCACGACGGTCGACGATCCCTGCTCCGGATCGTAGCGCACCGTGATCACATGGTCCAGCATGTCGCGTACCGAATCGATGTGCGTAATGAGAATCACCTGCTCGAACCGGTCGTTCAACCGCCGCAGCAGCTCGAGCACGCTCGCACGCCGCAGCTCGTCGAGCGAACCGAAGATCTCATCGAGGATCAATAGCGAGAACGGCTGCCCTGCCCGCTCGGCGATCATCTGCGAGATCGCGAGTCGCAGCACGAGATTCGCGAGAT
>Ga0207712_10000227_pt1 | contig 55434 bp, 38 predicted proteins | sample KBSS44metaG_FD_184402 | JGI IMG/M metagenome (GOLD analysis project Ga0207712, IMG submission 184402) | Switchgrass rhizosphere microbial communities from Kellogg Biological Station, Michigan, USA - KBS S4-4 metaG (SPAdes) (version 2) | ecosystem: Host-associated > Plants > Roots > Rhizosphere...
AAAAACTCATCTAAGCCCAGTCAGGTCGAATGACTGGATGGCCACAACCATTTTTCTTGAAAAATAATTTACTGCGCGGGCATGAATGAGCGCCGTCGCGCAAAAATCGAATGCAGGCGGGCGGGCACCTGCATTCTTGTCAACAGAATCTATTGCCGGACCTGAAAACCGACGGAATAGCTTGTAGTGTTATCTCCCGAAACGAAATTCAAAAGATAACTGCCTGTTCCATAGCCGGTCGTTTTCAGATTAAAGATGTAACCGCCAAGACTTGCGTCGTATCTGAAATCGAAGTCAGGATTGGAGTTTCCGGCGTCATCCAAAACCGTCGAAGCCTGGCTGCTTGTTTGAGTCACACTAATGGCGTGAACCACTTTTGACGCGGACGAGACGTTTGCACCCGTAGCGTCTATGAGACGGATTTTGATCGGGATAGTGCTGCCCGATCTAGCCGCCTTGGTCTGGTCGAACAATACCGTAACGGCAAATTTAACGGTGTAATTCACGTTCGCGGGGGAGGCGGCATTTCCGACGTTGTCGGTTGAAACAACCATAAACGTTTTTGCTCCGACCGAGCCTGTGTTGAGCAAAGCCCCGTTGGCCGTCGTACCGTCGCAGGTTGCAACGCCAGACCCTCCGTCCGTACAGGTGAAGCTGACCGTAACCGGCTGATTGAGAAGATAATTGCCCGAGACCGGTGATGCGAGGGAAATCACGGGCCTGGTCTTGTCAATTCTTATGACCAAAATATGCCCTGATTCGACATTTCCGGCATCGTCCGTGGCGAAGTACGTAACTGTCGTTGTGCCTTCGGCGGTGATTGCGAAATCCGCCGCTGAACCGCTGGCGGTTAACGAGGTGTTCTGAGCACCGCTCGTGCCATACGTGACAGACCGGACGCCAGACCCACCCAAGTTATCGACCGCGTGGAGGGTAATATACACATTCGAATTGTTCCACCCAGTAGCATTCGGTGTGGCAGAAAGTGCGGCGATTGTTGTGGGCGTGACCTGATCGCAAGTTGTTCCGGATGTAGTGTCGGTCGTGTTGAGCGCTATCGTTATGTCACCGCCAAAGTAATTGGGCGTGACGATATCTGGTTTTCCGTCATTGTTGAAATCAGCGATCGATGATCCCTGCGGGCCGTCGCCGACCGAAATGTCGATCGGTTGCCCAAAACCACCTGATCCATCCCCCAACATGACAGACGCGATCGGATCCGGATGACCCGTTGCCACGATATCCAATTTGCCATCGCCGTTCATATCAGCGGCATGAGGATCTTTGTTAGCTGAACCAGCAAAGATTCTTGTTCTTGGAAATCCCCCATGTCCGTCTCCGTAGTACACTTCTATGGAGTTGGGGTCGCAGCTCGTTCCGAAATCTAAGTTACCGTCTTGGTCAAAATCGCCAATTGCAAATCCAGAGTTGGATGGCCCCCATTCTGTAGCAGGAATTGACAAACTAATAACGTTAAAACCGGCAGCCCCATCTCCCAAGAGCAGAGATGCGGTTCCTGCATTAGCATTCGCTGTGATCAAATCTAACTCTCCGTCATTATTAAAGTCGGCTGTCCCGACCTTTACCGGGCCCGACTCCGAAATATATGTATTAACCGAAGAGAACCCTCCACTTCCGTCACCGATCATTAAAGCGAGTCCTCCGAACTGATGTGCTATGCCAAGATCAAGGATACCGTCGCGATTAAAATCGCCGACCGCCATTTCGTACGCCTCGCCATCGCCGTCGGCATATTGAGCTGCGGGCCCAAACGACCCCATGCCATCACCTAAGTAGATCCAGACTGTGCCGTCGTTGCTCCCGACCGCCAGATCCTGATTACCGTCTTTGTTGAAATCACCAGTTGAAACCGGGACGGAAAAACTGCCGGCCGGCAGGATGGAAGGCCCACTGAAATTGCCGGTGCCGTCACCAAGGAAAACACCGACGTACGACGCATCGTGGGCCGTAGCGGCAACGTCAAGGTTGCCATCGTTGTTAAAATCGGCGGTTGCGGTTCTCACGGTAGTTGAACCGTTCGAAAAATAGCGGGGAGAATCAAAGGATGCAATGGGTCCGCCGAGCACAGTGACGCTAAATGCTCCGGTCGAAGTATGTCCGCCAACATCGGTTGCACTGCATGTGACTGTCGCCTGACCGATCGGAAAATAGCTTCCCGAGTCCGGATTGCAGCTAACAGGCAAATCCCCGGAGACTACGTCCCTGGCGGTGGCGGTATAGTGAACAACCTTGCCAATAGGACAAGCGTCACCGACTGTGACGCCATTCGGTAACGTAAGAACCGGGGGTTGATCGACCACGGTGATATTGAAATTCTGACTGCCTGAGTTGCCGCAGTAGTCGGCGGATGTACATACAATTTGTGTAATGCCAACAGGGAAAATACTGCCCGATGCTATATCGCAACTCAAGGATGCTACTCGTCCACTGTCATCCCATGCAGTTAGTGAATAAGGAACTTCGGCACCCGCAGGACCCATGGCATCAACGACACTATCCGTAACCGAAATTACGGGTGGGGTGGTATCAGGGCTGCCGTTAGTGTTGATTAGCACAGAAATGTTCCCGCCGTATTGGTTGATTGTCACAATGTCGGGTTTTCCATCGTTGTTGAAGTCAGAGACTTCAAAGTCGCCAGGAGGAGCGCTACCCGTCGGATAGGTGCTCAGCGGCCGGAACTCACCCGAGCCATCATTCAAAAGGATAGATACTTGCCATGTGCCATCTGTTCCCACTGAAGTTCCGGCAATATCCAGATGTCCGTCGCCGTTAAAATCGGCTACTTTGGCTTTGCCGCCTCCAGAACTGAGAAATGTCGGAGAGCTGAAGTTGCTATTACCGTCACCGAGGCGCAAGACATATCCGACGGAATCGGTAACCACAATGTCGACATTTCCGTCATCATTGAGGTCGGCAATTCCGAACCCGCCCGGTCTTTGCATCGATAAGTTATGTATCGAAAAGCCTCCAGCGCCATCGCCGAGAAAGACTGTTGCGTTGCCGCCTTGGGCATTGTCCGTAATCAAGTCGATATTGCCATCATTGTTGAAATCCGCCTGATCGACTTCGACAGGTCCAAAGCCGCTGTTGTAGGTAACCGGCACCGAAAACCCGCCAACGCTATCTCCAAGTAATATTCCGAGGCCGCCAAACTGGTGGGCGATCGCCAGATCAGGGTTACCGTCATGATTAAAATCGGCGACCGAAATGTCATAGGCTTCCCCAGTCCCATCCGCGTATTTCGACACCGGCCCAAATTCGCCGGTCCCGTTCCCCAGGTAGATCCACACAAACCCGTCTCGGCTACCGACAGCTAGATCGGCGTTGCCGTCATGATTGAAATCGCCGGTTGCAATCGGAACTGAAAAATCACCGGCCGGAAGAATGGAGGGACCTCCGAAGTTGCCTTTGCCGTCGCCCAAAAAGACGGCGAAGAAAGACGAGTCAAAGGAAACGACCGCTATGTCCTTGTTGCCATCGTTATTGAAATCCGCGATGGCCGCCCGATCCGATGGAGCCCCCACAGAAAAGAGCCGGGGGGCTTGAAATAGTGGTAATAGGCAATCATCCAGCATTGGTGGAGTTATCCGTTCGATTGTTTGCATAGTGCCGAGGGAACTGGAAGCCGTTAGGTATGCGGTACGATTCGAGTAGGGCGTAAACGTCGCAGTCGCAACAGATGAAAGAAGACCAATTGAAAGAAGAATTGAAGATAGGAAGGTCAGTAGTTTCATTTTTCACATCCTTTGCTATTTTTCGTCAGGACAGCACACCACTCGAGCCGCTTAAATGTGCCTTCGGCCGTTGCATTGAACTCGTTTCTCCGGTGCGGAAGAAAACATTAAACTGCAAGCTTTCTTTGCCTTTACATGTAATGCTTTTCGCCGCGAAATCTTACAGAAATAAATACAGATCTTTCCGAGTGAAGTTATTGCTGACGAATTAAGCAGATATTTTCAGAAGTAGAATTGAAATAAAGAAAAACTCTTGTAGTATTGACGGAATAGATGCTTGTTGAATGAAACGTGATTCGCAAATTACCCAGCCGGAGTTTGATCATCTCCTTGAATGGCTTTCCCCGGACAGGGAAACAGCCGGCCGAGAATATGAAAAGATCCACAGCGGATTGATTCGATTCTTTCGTTTTCGTGGCTGCGGTGAACCGGAATCCCTAGCGGATGAAACGATAAATCGGGTAACAAGAAAACTTTCGTCCTTAACTTTCCGGGAGGATATACAGACGTCGACCTACTTTTATTCTTTTGCGTCGAAGATCCTTCTCGAAGATGTGCGGCAAAGAATCAAAACCACGTCATTTGACGATGCGGAGAGAAGCCCGTTCGACGCGTTGGCGGGGACCCACGATGAATACCGGGAAGAGCGGTTCAAATGTTTGGAAAGTTGTTTAGCGGAACTGCCTTTAGGCGAACGAGATCTGGTGGTCAGGTATTACAGCGAAGAAAAATCGATGAAGGCAGAGCTGCGGAAGAAATTGGCTCTGAATATGAATTCGACGATAGTCGCGTTGCATACACGAGTACACCGTCTAAGGGTCAGTTTGCGTGCGTGCATGGATAAATGCATAAGCAAGGTAATTCCGTAAGGAATCGCCAATTTTCTTCATAACTCAATGAAGGCTCGGCGCAAGGCGTATGGGGAACGAAAGCACAAACTATAGAGAGTATCTTCTCGGAAGCCTTCCGGAAAAAGACGCAGAAGATCTCGATCTGACAATAATCGCCGACCCGGTCCTGGAAGATGAACTTCTGTTGGCTGAAAGCGAACTCATGGAAGACTATCTGGAGGGGTCGCTTTCATCGGAAGAACTAGAATTATTTCACCAGAATTTTTTAACATCGACTGACCGTAAGGACCGCGTCCGAGAGCTTGCAGTATTAAAACAATATTCCCGCGAGTCGGCCCGGATACTGGACATAAACCCGTCGTCCCTACCCGATAAATTCAAAAACTCCAGATTTGGATTCCTCGGACTTTGGTTGCGCCCGTCCTATGCGGCCTTGAGCTTTTTGATCGTAGTGATTGTTGTTGTCGGATGGTGGACTCTATTTCGAAACGGTGTGAAACTGCCTCAGCAGGAACTGGTCGCACTCAATAAACAGGATCTTAGTGATACGTCAAAATACCAGGGATTTTCTAATATATCGCTGGTGCCCGGTACATTCAGGGATTCGGCGACGGCAAGGCGCTTGACCCAAGCAAACCTCACTGAGACCGCGTTTTTTCGTATGGAGGTGCCGTCGGGTGATCTGCCGATATATCGAGTGGAATTGCTAAAAGGTGGAACAAAGATTTTTACGATTGACGAAGCTCAGGTCTATCAAAACCCAGCCGGACGGGAGGTTCGCCTGCTTCTTCTCCGGTCCATGCTCTCAAAAGGTCAGTACCAGATCCGACTTGAGGATCCCGGAAATCCGGGTCTCACCCTTACCTACGCCTTCGCAGTTGAATAGCGTTTTCGCCATACCTTTCGGATCAGATAAATTCCTGAGAGAGTTAACAAAACGATCCCGAGCACATAAGCGCGTTTGTCCGAGGTCGACGTAATATCTGGCCGCGCATTTGGGTCGCCTTGGATCGTGAAAGCAGCCCAATAGAACGGCGAGCGGTACTGCGGATTGTTCCAAAGTTTGATTTGTGCCTGTTGCAAAGCTTGCGACGGCTCAAGTCCTTCGTTTGCAATACCAACGTAAAACTCCTTCATCAGCTCAAGGCTCGCACCATCCTCAACCTTCCACGTCGTAGCGAGTACCGATTTCCCACCGACCTGCAGGAACGCGTTGTTCAGACTGATCAGACCTTCACCTTTGACCTCTTTCCCCTTCGCAGTCTCGCACGCGCTCAAGACGACGAGGTCGGCGTTCAGCTTCAGGCCGTAGATATCATTGAGGCGGACAAATTCGTCCTGAGGCCGACCCTGCTCGTCATATCGTGAGAGTACGACACCGCTCAGTTCGGGCCGCTGCTCGTCCGTGAGGGCGTGGGTAGCGAAATGAAGAATCTTGTAGTCCGCGAGCGGCGAGTTAAGCAGCCTTTCGCGTGTTGCGTCGAACGCCGTGTATGAGTCAGTCCTCGAGCCGCTCAGGATATTCAAAATTGCCGAAGCCTCCGACCCGGAGCTAGGCAGCCGCTGTAGATTATTCAATGACTCGACGAACCGAAATTTATCTGGTTCGTGGTTTTCCGCCGATACATTGTTCGTCGCGATCTCCTTACCCGCCAACCGTGCGTCGTCCAGCGTAAATACGGGATCAGAAAAAACCAGCAGATCTTTCGATGCGGTCATAGACTTTCTTTTGATCTTCATCAGCAAAGCGAGTGTCTGCGCCGAGGGCTCGTACACAACCTCGTTGCTTAGCAGCAGCGGCTCGTCCCTATCGGCGCCGGGAAGCGGTAGTGCTGAGATCGGAAAATAAAGGAGCTTTCCATCCGCGACAACGAGCAGGCGCTTGCCCTGCAGGCGTTCGGCCACGGGCCCTAGGAGTATGCTGCTCAATTTAAGAGCCTCCGGCCAGTATTCTTTCTCGGCCGCCACAATACGCTCCTGGTACGCTTCGATCGGCTCACCTTCTTTTATTTCCCGGTCTGCTAGGAGATCCCGCAGCCTCTGAACACCTCCTTCGATCTCGGCCCTCGGCGGGAGCACAAACGCATTAACATCGCCCTTATCCACGAGCCACAAATAGCTCTCTTCCTTGCCCAACGAGTACTCCAGGAGAATTGATTTCTCGTCCAATACGTTCTGTTGAAAATCTTCGACGTCAAACGCTGGCGGGTCTTTTATTGCTGAATAGATCGGACTCTTTTGCTTTAGTTCGGCCTTGATCTCCTCGAGCTGATTTTCAAGCTCATTTATTTCGTTATCGAGCTTTTCGGTCTCAGATCTTGCCGCATTTGTGCTCAAAAGCTCGGTTAACTTATCGTATTTTGCGTTCAGGATTGTGCGAATCTTTTTTTCCTTCTTAACCGTCTCTGGCTCAGCATCACCGACAAGTTCAGAACCTGAAAGCGCAAGATTTTCGAACATTGCACGAGCCCGAGAACGCTCGGCAATTCTAAAGGCCCCAACCGCGCGGTTTTGATCGGGTAACTCGGATCTATTTTTCATCTCAAGCGAAAGAAAGAGTTCGTACCTGTCATGGACATTAGCAAAATAAGTAGTTTTCAGATTCGAACTATAAACATCGGAGGAAAGTCGTTCTGATAACGCTACCGATTCCTTGGCGCTCTCTAGGGCCGCCCCGATTTCATCATTAGCTGCGGAAACAAAAGCAAGCTGGTACAGGTCCTCAGCTTCGGCAAACTTGTTTCCAATCTTTCGATTTGTCGCAAGAGCTTCATCAAGAAGGGCCTTTGCAGTCGATATGTTTCCGCGTAAGAAATGGATTTGCGCTAACCGCATTTGAATCAAAGGAGCCTCATACACCTCATGAATCTCACTAAAATAGTTCAAAGCCTCCTTCAACTGAACGAAGGCGCCATCTAAGTCGCCGTTCCGCAATTTAAACGTGCCCAGTTCCTCCTGTACTGCGGCATAACCAAACTTATCGTCGATTTCCCGACACAATGCCAGAGCCTGATTGAAATAGCCTACTGCGGCATCGTCGTCCCCGGTCAAGTAGCTGAGCACCGCCATGCTTGGAAGTGTCGCCGCCTGCCCGAGTCGATGGCCGCCCTGCCCAAACTCGTCAAACGCTTTTTTGCGATACGAAAGGGACTGACGATATTCCCCGAAGTCCTCGTAGATCTTGCCGATACCGTTGAGGAGCCGTGCCTTCTCAATCGGATCGACGCCGTCGGGAAAGAGGTTTTCAGCCTTCGTGTATGCTTCAAACGCACCCTGCTTGTCGTCAAAATGGTTTAGCGCGTGTCCGCGAGCAATGCTTGTCAATGCTTGAGCTCGGACGTCATTTGATTCCTCTGAAGTCCTTGAGGCTCGATCAAGGATCTCGAGACATTTCGAATAGTCCTCATCTGCCATGTAGGCAAACCCAAGGTATCGTTCGTAATGTGCAACTGATTTTTCGTCTCCGGAGCTTTTCGCGGTAGCGATCGCCTCGGAATACTTCGCGATAGCCGACTTGAGGTCACGTTTGTAGTAATAAAACTCGGCCTCGGAAAAGGATATAAGGGCAAGAGTTTCTGGCGTGTATGTTTCTTCAGAATCGCGCCTAATCTGATTTAGTAACACCCCGGCGGCTCTTGGGTCGCCGTTCTCAAGTCGGATCAGGAATAGCTCACACGTGGCCTGACCGGCAAGGTCTTTCAGGCCCTTTGCCTTAGCGATTCGATATGCGCCTAGGAACTCATCTGCCGCCCGAGATTTATCTCCAATAACCAAACTCAAGCGGCCGATAAGCAGGTGTGACTGAGCGACCTTTTCCAACGAACCTGCGTCCGAATAGAAACTCTCTAGTTGCGAATATTGCTCGATTGCGTGTCTGATCGATGCTGAATTCCATTGTTCGCCTAGTCTACTTGCGCTGGATTCAAAATCCGTCAAATCGGTTGGCAGATTTGCCGATAGCTTTTGGCTCCCCCAAGAGACGGCGAAGGTGACGTAAACATAGAAGGTAAGAAAAAATAGTTTGGTATAACCGATCTTCATTGAGACGGTGGAATCGAATTCTCGACCTCCAATATGGGCGCAATATTATTTGTCTTGCTGAAATAATACAAATAATTATCGAAGCCTCTAGTGCGATTTGGATTATCCTTCGTTCCATTCAGCGAAGTATCGAGTATTTGAGAGAGAAATTCAGCATCCGGATTAGTGAATTGCTCACGCAACCGTTCGTAGAAATCCTCAAGAAAACCCACGGTGACTTCTGGCAACGAGAGGTCCGGTTCGGCCTTAGTATCGCTCTTGACAGTTAGTAGGTTCTGCTGAAAAATCTCGAATATCCGCGCTAAGAGGTCGCCAATAACAGGTGGATTTTGGATATCCAACGGATCACGCGCACTCATAGCTGTAAATAACCGCAGGAATGCCAACCACCCAATCCCAAAGGCACCTTGGGAGAATCTCAAATCTACATAGTGTTTGCGCGTCATTTCCATCCCTAAGTAGGACCAGGGGAAGAAGATAGAAAAGCCATTTGAGAATTGGTAATCGGCCCCCACAAATGCGCCTTTTGCAACATTGCTGAAACGCCCAAGCAGCCACGTACAGACATTGTGCAAGGCTAATTCTACCCACAACATATGAGCCCAGGTCGCAGGTGAGCCAGATTGGATCAATGCGGTCATCTCACGGAGCTCGACCTCGTTTAGAACGTCCCCCGTTATTCTGAATGTGACGGGCAAATTGGAGTCGGTGACAGAATAGATCTCTCGGGCTGACCTGGCACACTCCGACCGTAACCGACCAAAAAAATCGGTCACGTCGACGGCTTGATTTTGCATATAAGTTTGGCAATTCCAGTGTGCCTGTAAAAAGAGGCGAAGAATTCTGGAAAGTAGAGGGTTCGACGTTTTCTGGTACGTTTCAGGCTCTTCGGAGGGCCGGTAATAAAGAAAGAATAGAAGGAAAAACAAAATGTACCCAAAAAAATTAAGCCGATCCGAAATATCGCTTATTTTGGGGAGATCTATTGCGCTAATATCCACGGATCGACCACCGAAACTGTAATCATGGTTGAAACGCCGCACGGCGGTGATTATTTCACTCGTAATTTGCTCGGTGGTGGGATCGGCTTGACGCATGAGAAATGCAACGATCCTGGCATAGTCCCAGGTAAAATTCGGAATACTGCCTTCGGAGCCTATCCATGTTTTCGCACAGTCGTCGAATTCGCGCAGTACTTCAATTGAATTCATGACGCACCCATCGAAAGCTAGAATGTCAAGCTGCCCGCAAAATTGATTCTGAATCACTGCTCCTAGCCCCCTTAACGTCGCGATCCCAGGCGGATTCTCGTCCAATAAAAGCGTTTTACCGATAAATGCGTCGCTGTGGCCTGAAAGAATGAGCATGTAGTGATCAGCCGGTCGTATTTGTTTTGCCCATGTGACGAAGGCATCTATACGATTCTCAATTTCGTCAAGATCATATTCAGGATCACCCTTTATAGAATCAATACTGAAGGGTCTGCGAGCCGACGACTGTGGGAATGAAGCCATGTCCTCAAACGTCAAGTCATAGCGCTCGGTTTGCACTATTGGGTGCTCCCCGTCAAATTCGATAACGACGCTGATTTTATTTGCCATCGGCAAATTTCCGTCGCTTTCCAACTGAGCTCCGGTTGCTGCAATTGCAGCCTTAATTTCTGTGATACCCCGAATCATGTCATCGCTCAAATTGTTATCACCGGCCATGAAAATCATGATGGTCCATTTTGTCGGTTCGGGAGCTCTCACTACGTCTGGTTCTTCAGTTGAAGAGGATTCAGTATTGTTTATTTCTTCCTGGGACATTTATGTAGAGTTTCCTTTTTAGAAATTTAGAAATTCAAAAAAACTTCGTAAAACTGATTTTGGGTCAAGGGCGTAACCTTTCAGTAACTAGCTTCAACTAGTAGATGATTTTCGCCCGCGAAATCTTACACGTGTATCCGATCGTGATATCACACCCGTGTTTTTCAATCCTCGCAAAGTCACAGCCGGCAGCCCCAATAAGACCTTGTCCCGTAGATACCGACTGACAAACAAGGCGCAAAAAGACCAGATGGTCGCGTCCCGGAATTCGCCTCCATTGGTCTCGGGAGCTCCTTTTAACGGATTACTGCGAACCTTTATATCACGAAATCCCGCCGCTCGAAAAAGTTTTTTCAAAAAATCTTGTAAGAATCCGAGGCGAAATTTCATATACAGGCAGAGAACAAAAACATTTCGGACGGATCGAGTGTCCGTCGCTAGTCAATACCAATAAATGGAGGGAAAAAACTGTGTCAGTAATCAAAATACGGAGCGAAGTAGCAGGCTTTCTACTTAATGTCCAACTTTGGCTCGAGGGCCACGAAATCGGTCTGAGTTATGACGGAGATAAGGCGTACCAGTCAACTGACGTGATCGACGTCAAAGATGGAAAGCTGAACATCCTTTTGCACCTGCAAGCCGTCTCGGGAACCGACTGGGCATTCGCCATCGTCGAGCTAGAGCCAAATCAAAAGAATTTATACGCAACGAAGGGCACCATAGGCCCCAACGGCAATAGTCTTATTGCGGACTTCGTAAATGTACCTTAGGAGGAAAGAGTCATGTCAAATCTTTTGTGTAGCGGATTGAGTATCGATTTCAAACGATATCGCCTGTGCGGATTGCTTGGGATCGTTTCGCTTGTCTTTTTCATTGTTTTCGCATTGCCTGGATTTGCTCAACAACCATTTCAGGACGGCAACGGAGATGGCACATTGTTTATCAATGGCGGCGGTTTCACACAGATCAATATTGCCGATCAGTCGATCCACTTGGGCTATCTTTATGACAATACCAAACATGATTGGAGCTTCGGCTTCGATGTGAGCGGAAGGCTCACCGGGGCGCGGGCTATTCTTTTCAGTAACAACGCGACAGCCCCCGATTTCCAAACCAGTTTTTCGATTGGAAAAAAGTTCTTTTTTACTAAGGAATTTAAGCCCGAAACCGTTCCGGTGTCCGGTGAATTCCGCAGGCATCTACAAGATATACTAAGGCAGAAGAAGATACTTGCCGAAAATCAAACCCTTCCCAAACCGAAAACAGCGACAAATCTGGCCGAGTATCTTCAAGAGGTGACGGAGTCGGAGTCGCTGAGGGGAGTCGATCTGGGCGCGATCTTTAGCATGGACGAACTCAAGAAATTCAACCCGAACTATTCGCGGCTGGTTTTCCAGGGCGGTTATTCGCACAAGCAATATAACCTTTTCGATCCCAGTGCATCTTTCGACAAACAGCTTTTCAAGAAAGATTTCCACTCGCCCTTCGCCCAATTAGCCTATCTTCTGCAAGTAAAGGGAAATGTATTGTTCGGCGCAGGTGTCGGAATTCAGCGTTCCAATAACAGTGGCGATCTTACCGAGGTCGACGTGCGCGACTTCAATTCGGAAGCAAACGGCGGAATCACGCGTGAGGTTGGACGGACCAAAAAAGCCTTGAAGGGCGATTTTACTCAGTCCACAGAGACGTTTGTTAACTCCGATTTTGTTTGGTTCCCCAAAGTCTATAACAGCCGTATCGGCGTTAATTTCTTTACGAGATCCGGCCTGACGGGAGTCGACAAGGGGTTCCGGCCTGGTGTCGGAGTTTTTTTCAGCGAAAAAGGTGCTCCCACAAGAATAATTAGCGGTGTCAGCGTCTCGCTTGTTAACGGGAAAGCGAGCGTGGCCCTGATCGCCGGGTATAACTTCTGAGACTCTGCGTCGACGAACATTCCATAAACCAATATTTGTTGTTTGGTCGTGTTTTGATCCTCGTATATTCCGAGTCTCATAAATAGGATTGAAAAATCGAAAGGGAAAACAGTGTCAATAAACATTAGTTTTTTTGACACTTTTTTTGGATCTTGAATCCCAACAAAAACCACACCCTAATACGTGGTTTTCCAAAGTTTTTTTTAACACTCGGAAGGAGCTGTCGCCATCCGCGGACGCAGCGACAATAGTTAGGACTTTATTTATACAACGAACGCGACGGGTTTCCAAATTTTGCTGAGGATACCAAGCGAAAGAGAAGGCGCTCTAGAATTGAGAAAGATCTAGTTTTCGTTTTTTCTCGTCAACTTTATATTCTGTAAAAGGCGTGTGCTTTTTGTCTTCGAGTTCACTAATTTGTCTTTCCGCCTCTCTCGCGATCTGATCTGCTTCCGTGATATTGCCGCCCTGTTTATTCTCTTCAAGATTGAAATGACATCGGTCTCCCCAGCTACAACTATTCCAACTTAGATATTTGCTGTAATGCCACAAAGCGCGTCGGGCGATCCTCAGTTGAGCTTCCAATAATCGAACCTTTCCAATTAGACTCGGCATCTGCGAAATGTAGCGCAGATGCAATGCTGTTGCAAGACTGCGAACACGGTTAGAACGCGATCGAACGCCTATGTATAATAATTCGCATGATTGAAGATCAAACCGCGCGGGCCAAGGAGATCATTAAACGCCTCAAGAAGCTTTATCCAGAGCCAATTGTCGAGCTTGATTATACGACGCCCTTTGAGCTGATGGTTGCGTCGCTCCTGGCTGCGCAGAACAGGGACACAAACATCAACAAGATCACTCCCGCTCTATTTAGGAAATATCGAGGGCCGGCCGATTATGTCTCCGTCGAGCCTGCCGAGCTGGAGCAGGATATCCTCAAATCAGGATTCTTTCGGCAGAAAACAAAAGCTATACGGGCTTTGAGCCAGAAGCTGCTTGATGATTTTGACGGGAAGGTGCCGGAGACGATGGATGAGCTTTTGACGCTGCCAGGGATCGGGCGAAAAACAGCCAATGTGATCCTGAGTTTCGCCATGGAGAAAGCAGAAGGGATCGTTGTCGATACTCATCACATACGCTTAATGGAACGCATCGGTTTTTCAAAACAAAAAACCGCCGATAAGATCGAAAAGGATATGCTGGCGATCGTGCCGAAAAAGGATTGGATCATGTGGTCCAGTTCGATTACGCTCCATGGCCGGCGAGTCTGCGTTGCTCAAAAGCCAAAATGCTCGGCGTGCGTTTTGAATGACATCTGTCCGTCAGCTTTCAAGCTGCCTAAGTGGGTGTAAATGTTCCTGCTCTCCGTTTAATGTTTACAACCAAGAAATATCTTTCGCTATCGGACCTATTGCTAATATGCGGATTGTAAACGTCCCCCAAAATGCAGTAACAAAAGCAAAACCGATTCGAAAGCGTTTTGTCATTCACGAGCATCACGCGACGCAACTTCATTTTGATCTTCGGCTCGAAATAGGTGGAACAGGAAAGTCGTGGGCAGTTCCTAAAGGGCCGTCGATGGATCCGGATGACAAACGACTAGCGGTTGCGGTTCCTGATCATAGTCTTAGTTATTTTAAGTTTGAAGGCACCTTGGCCGAAGGTACTTACGGCGCCGGCGAGGTTCGCATCTGGGATAGCGGGTTTTACGTAACCCTTGTTGATCCAATCCTACAATACGAGGAAGGAAAACTTTCTTTTTCGTTTTTAGGAAAAAAGGTAAGGGGCGCGTTTGTACTAACGAGAATCGCTCGTCAACCTAAAAACTGGCTTCTCATCAAGCGCGAAGACTCTTTCGCGGATATTGATTGGAAACTAAAAACGATTCTCTAGCTAGGGATCCAGTCCCTTCAGCTTCAGGTTGAGGATCGACGGTCCTGGTAAATTCAATCCCGTCGCTGCATTAAAATTCTCAATAAAATACGCGGCCAACATCGGTGAATCTCTTCCTTCGTGCTGATGGACAAAAAAATACAACTCGGTTAGTCCATTCGATTTCCACTCCGCCAATTTTGCTGCCCAGGTGTCGAGCCTTCTTTTATCGATGTCGTCGATGCCGCATCCCACAAATCGTATGAACGCGATCGGCATGGTTAAACGCATGTGAATCAGATCGCGACGGCCAGCCGTATCGAGAATAATGTTCGTGACGTCATTATCCTCCAGCAGTCTGTAGAAACGGGGCGAGAAGGTGTCGTCGGAAAACCACTCCGCATTTCTCATGTCGACCGCCAGCGGAATTTTATAGCTCTCTCGCCAATACTTCACAAACGCCTCAAATCGGTCGAATCCCTGCGGCCCAAAAGTATCGTGCATCTGAGCAAACACGGCACCTAGCTTCTCCCCTAATATCGAGATTCGTTCGACGAACTGATCGACGGGAGTTTCAAAATCCCGAAGGCGCGCGACGTGCGTGATCTCGTGGCTAAGCTTGGGGAAGAACACGAAACCGGGAGCAGATCGATCCTTCCATTCCTTAAACTGCGACGCTGGAAATTGGTGATAGAATGTGGCGTTCAATTCGACGCTATTGAACTGGGTCGAATAGTATTTAAGGTCGTCCTGAGTATTTTTTGGAAAGAGGTTTTTCAGCTCCTTTCGGTCCCATCCCGAACAGCCCACGTATGCCGCGAAGTCTTCGACAGGCGTTCCGGCCTCACGCGCGAAAGGCTGATCCGGTAATGATAGATCGTCAGGACCAGGATTTCCTGCAGCTCCTAATTTCATGGTTTCAATTCAAACAGCGACCGCGGCTCCTGGAAAGATCTCCGGTCGTTTGTTAGGACGTGAATATCAAAATAATCATCTGGGCTTGGCAGCAACCATGGGAATTTCTTCTTAAAATGCTGCCAGTTGGCCCGCATTGCGTATCGTCCGCACATGAATTCATTCTAATCGTACTTGTAACGTCGCGCCAAAAGCTCGTGAATGCGGAATTATTGAACATAGCTTTGGCCATGGTTATCGTAATTTCGTCGTGACCGACCGTCGTAACACTTCTCGCAGTTTGGACGAAATATGCCGCGAATAAATCTCATGGAGCACGTCGGTAAAAGTTAGGGTTATTTATTGCTTGGCTTTTAACCATTCATGCAGTTGTTCAGCAAAGGCGGTCATTTTATTACAGAGAACTGAATCCATAGCCAGCGTCTTCCCACCGGCCGCGAGATTGGCAACCATCACATCTTTAGCGAGTGTTAGTGCAATCACCGCGTTACCGGAAGGTTTCCCGTCCCCGTAACTCCTGGCAAACTTGTTCACCCGAAGTTCCTTGAGTTTCACGTATCGGCCGGATTTGTCGAGGGTATAAGTTAGCGCGTCACCAGCTTTAAGGCCATCTTCCGTTTTCTTAGCAACCTGGCCTTTGTCGCCGTTTTCCATTTCGACCGTGAAGTACCATGTCGTTCCACGGTCACCGTCGAATTTCTTAACTGTTTTGATTTCCTTAACTTTTGAGGTTGTAGTGTCCATTTCGGTTATTCTCTGCCCCTCTTGAAAATTGCAGCGGTACGCTCATTATCCATCCGCTTTCTTTTCTTCTGCAGGGCTCGCAGCCTTAGCTTCAGATCAGTGGAACCGGGCCACCTGACGATCTCCGCCCGGGTCCACCTAAGATCCTCATCAAGCTTTGCGATTTCTTCATCACAGCGGGCGATAATACGCGTAAAGTGCTCGTAGAACCATTTGCCACGTCGTTCCATGGCAGTTTTTTGCTTTATTAATTTCATATCTACTTGGAACCGGCATTTTTGGAGGCATCCTTCTGATTTGCATTCATTTCCAAGATACCTTAAATCTTACGTTGCCGTAATAATAAAGTCAACGCGATATTATTACAGTATTGTAATGAATACGAAAGGGCTTACTATTTCGTTTGTGTAAGAGTTTTGATAATGGTAATTTTTATTGATGAAGGGTTTTCTATCTACAATGCAAGCGGCGGAACGTTTGGGAATCTCCGCCGCGCGCATTCGACAGATGGTTTTGGATGGCCAAATCAAAGGCGTTGAAAAGATTGGTCAGAATAATCTCATTCCGGAGAAAGAGATCCATAGACTGGAAGGTCTTGATCGAAAGGCCGGACGCCCATCGTCTAAGAAAAAGAAGCCCTAACATAACGCCTACTGCATTTAAGGCCACGACTCCAAATCAACTTAAAGCCCTCGGCGCTTGAATGCAGCTTGAAGAAGAAGGGAGGGACTGGCTTCGTTATGACGGTGAACAGTCGTCACGTAGAGCGTGCGGAATCTTAGAGCGTCTAAGATGGAGGGTGCGTCGGACCTACTATCGCTCTATCCGGGGAAGCTTTATTTCTATAAGGTCGCCTATCGGTATCGACTTTCTGGACCCTCGAATGCCTTTACGTTTGGGTTGTCTTGCCCTCCGCAATGCGCGATCCGCGCGTTCCACGCAAGTCCGAACCAAGTACCAAATGAACCGTGATTCTTCAACGAGTTCACGCATTCGAGCGAGTTCGGATTTTGGCACATATATTTTGTACTGTCGTCCTTGGGACCGGGCGATAAAGTAATAGGCCGTATGCAGCTCCCCACGAGCACAGCGACAATTCTTCTTGCCGCAGCGGACATGCTGAACGTAAACGCCACCATTGGAAATTTCTGTCGGCGTCTTAGGTAACAAATAGTCTGAAATGCGCCGTTTGGGCTTAGTTTTCATCATTTACCGTTATTTAGCCTTTCCACACAAGCGTTGGCCACGCGAATGTCGTCAATCGAGAGTCATTTCATTGAGATTGGAGTTACTTTACCAAGATCAATAACAATCGGAGATTCAATCAGGTGTTGTCCAAGGTCTTTTTGGGGAACAATAGCCGGAGTATCCTGATCCGGATTAGAATCCTCGTAACTGTCATTGAATTTCCAGTCTTTTCGTTTTGGCGATTGGTCGATACCGATCGGATAAATCGTTATTTTGTTAGTCTCAATTCTAAGTCTAATAAAGTGTTTATAGCTATCGAGGCGCATCGCGCTGAACGCACCATTAGCCTCGTCTCCCCAAAACCAAGAAACAAGTGTTAAATAGACTCCCCAGCAAAATCCGCCAAGAAAACCGAATAGGACCATTCCGAGTATTAAAGCAAGAAAGTACAGAATCTCGCCAAAGATATATACGCTCTTCAATCCCACGGCCGATATCGAAATGAGAGACGTACCGGCAATAAGCACGACAAGGTGTACAAAAGTGTGTGTGCTGACGACAAAATGTCTTCGCAATGTGGATTTTATGTCGGCAGAGCTGACTAGTATTCCCCATAAAGCCAAAACGATTAAGACAAATACTGGGGTCGCCAATAGATTGGTCCCGAGATCGAAAACGCGGCCAGCAAAACTGGCAGTTCCACCACTTTGGCCATAGCCGCTCCATGCCAGCATCAACAAAGCACATATCGAATAAAGACCTCCAAGGACGAAACAAAAATCCCAGTTCTGGTACCAAAACAATAAGTTACCTAAAGCCAACTCCCGACTCTTCTCGGGTGGCGGATAAATTGCTTTTTGGGGCTCCTCGGCGCTGTTATCCTGCCCGATATCCAACCTCTGCGTAATTCCAGCCCACTTTATTTCTATCGTGTCCTCGACTGAATGATGGGTTGGATGAAGAAATGCACCGCCACCACCGGCATTGATGAAATTCGTCCCAGCTACTTCGTCTACGTAACGGGTATAATGGTGAAGATCGCCAGATAAAACGAGCGGAATCTTTGCACCCGGACATTCGTCACCGATGATACTCGCAATGTAGTCGAGACCGCGATAAAAGGTCTCCCGTTGTTTGTCGTCACGTGCAGTAAGGCTAGCTCTCAACCACGTAGGGACGGACGCACAAATAATTACTTTTGCATTCGGTTCCATCTTTCTCGCGACCGCGACAAAATAATCGGCCTGAGGTTGGTCAACATCCTCTCCCAATTGAGAGTCGAAGCCCCATATCCACCAATTCTCCCTTAGATGAACAGCGAAATAGCTACGTCTCTGCGAAGCGATCCAACTCCCCAGGGAGGTATCACGACCTCGGCAGAAAAGAGCCAGAAAGAGTGTCAATCCGTCATACCAGTCATGATTTCCAGGTATTAGATAAACTGGAGGATGAGAGGATCCTGCCTTCTGACTTTTCGGAAATGCTGCCCTATAAGGGCGCTGCATTCGGCTCTTGTAATCATCTCGACTGGCGTCCGGATAAACTTCATCTCCTCCCATTATCAGACAGTCGGCGCGGGGCAAATTGAGAACCCCACCAAGTGCTATCTCCTTCTGTCCAATCAGATAGGCAATTGCATAGGTGGAATCGAATCCATCGCCAAGGTCTGCAACATAGTCCACCCAAACTTCTGACTTATCCTTCTCGCCACATATTCCCTTCGACCCGCCGCAACATTTTTCTATCAAGGTGCGTGTATCTATCGGAGAATCAAGCGCTGCCTGAACAAGTCGCCGGTCGGCGTATTGTCCGAAAAGCGTCGAAGTTAGAACCTTCTTCAGGGTTTTTAAGAGCACGATCGGACTGAACCAATGAACCATCCGCCGGTATTCATTCGTATCATTCAGATCTTGTGGGAAATTTTTTTTCATGCTAAATGCGTCGCCTCAGTCCTTTTTTGAAAGGAATAACTTAAAAGATACCGTCTATAGGTCAGAAATGTTATCCCGCGAAAGCGAGAATAGTCCTCGGGTCCGCGTCATTTTGCTAGGAAGGAAAATGAAATTGATCGACGTCGGACGGCTTTAGAATCTTCCCGACGTTCCTCAGTTAAGTTCCATGGAAAGGCCACCTTGAATTTGGCAAGATAATCCTCGTAGCTTGTGGTCGGCCTTTCCGCTTTCGGACCGCGATAGAGTTCCACATCAACGGATGACCGCCCCTCGTCGGTAAGCCAGAGCCATGTTGCGATTGAGCCAGGTAAAACCCACGCACTCGGATAACGAATCCTATCATTCCCATTGGACTATAAGCTTAGGAAACTGGAGAATCTTTTTGGAAACGCAGGAGATTGACTCAGTTTCAAGCCGAAAAAGTTAAGTGTCAAGGTTTATTGGCTGTGAGGCCCTAAACCACTTATACCCCTTGTGAGAAATTACTGCTTGAACGTGGACATAATACACCCGCCAGTTCGAATGTCAAGGCCCTCTTATACCAGCTTGATTTTGTAGATCGATTACGCGCCAACGCGCAAAACGCGATCCTAGGCGAGTTTGAGTGACGTCTATGGAACACGCCGTTTTTGCCCGACAATCGGCTGGGCTTCCACCGAATGCAATTTCAGTTCGATCTTGGAACGCGAAATGGGACAATACCTTCGGAAGATGAACTAACAAAGGAATTTCTTGATGAGTTGTTCACCCGGTAGATGATACAACCTGGCCTCGTAGTGCGGGGGTGCGAGCAAATTCTTCCAAAATCCTGGGCGCCTAATGTACAATCTTGCTACAAACCCGCGCGTCACCTCCGATGTCGGTCAAAAAGATATAAGATCTTACCCTCTCGGGCTTTCGTGTGACTCATTGTGAGTCGGCGCGCCGCCTTGTCGTTAACAAATTAGAAATGGCTCTCAAAAAATCTGAAATTTATTCCTCACTCTGGTCCAGTTGCGACGAGCTGCGCGGCGGCATGGACGCCTCGCAGTATAAGGACTATGTGCTCGTCCTGCTTTTCGTGAAATACATCAGCGACAAATACGCAGGACAGCCTTACGCTCCGATCACAATCCCTCCGGGGGCAAGCTTTCGGGACATGGTCGCGCTCAAGGGTAAGAGCGATATTGGGGATCAGATAAACAAAAATATCCTCGGGCCGCTTGCTGAGAAGAACAAACTGTCCGACATGCCGGACTTCAATGACGCCACCAAACTTGGCAGCGGCAAGGAGATGGTCGACCGGCTCACGAACTTGATCGCAATTTTTGAGAGTCCGGCGCTCGATTTCTCCAAGAACCGTGCCGATGGCGACGACATTCTTGGCGATGCCTACGAATACCTGATGCGGCACTTTGCGACCGAGAGCGGCAAGAGCAAGGGTCAGTTCTACACTCCGGCCGAAGTTAGCCGTGTTATCGCTCAGATTCTTGGCATTCGTTACGCTGATACGACTAACAACACCACCGTCTACGATCCGACCTGCGGTTCCGGCTCGCTGCTGCTAAAAGTCGGCGACGAGGCCCGGCATAGTAGGGATGTTAAAGTAACGCTTTACGGGCAGGAAAAAGACTCTGCGACCGCAGGCTTGGCGAGAATGAACATGATCCTTCACGACCAGGCAACGGCCTTGATAGAGCAGGGCAACACGATCGCCAATCCGTTGTTCATGGATGGCAATGCGCTCAAGACCTTCGACTATGTTGTCGCCAATCCACCTTTCAGCGACAAGCGTTGGAGCACCGGTCTCGATCCTGAGAATGATCCTTTCGAGCGATTCCATTTCTTTGGCACGCCGCCGGCAAAGCAGGGTGATTATGCTTACCTACTGCATATTCTTCGTTCACTCAAGAGCACAGGGAAAGGAGCTTGTATATTGCCGCACGGCGTTCTCTTCAGGGGTAATGCGGAAGCCGTCATTCGAAGGAACCTGATAATGCGGGGGTACATTAAGGCCATCATCGGTCTACCGCCCAATCTGTTTTACGGTACGGGCATCCCGGCCTGCATAATTCTGCTCGACAAGGCGGAGGCTGCTGCTCGCAAAGGCATCTTCATGATCGACGCCTCAAAGGGCTTTATCAAAGACGGCAACAAGAACCGCCTGCGTGCAGAGGACATTCATAAGATCGTGGACATCTGCACACGTCAGGTCGAAGTTCCGCGGTACGCACGAATGGTGTCGGCGGCGGAGATCAGCGACCCCAAGAACGATTTTAATCTCAATTTGCCGCGTTACATCGACAGTACCGAGCCCGAAGACTTGCAGGACATTGATGCTCACCTAAACGGTGGCATACCTGACCGCGACATTGATGCACTTGACCGTTACTGGAGGGTTTTTCCCGGCGTCCGCGACGTCCTGTTCGCTCCGGCCAATCGTCCCGGTTATACGCAGCTCAAAGTCCCCATTGGCGAGGTCAAGGCGGCGATCTTCAGCCAGTCAGAGTTCACGCGTTTCAATGAAACGGCGACGCAACTATTTGACGAGTGGAAGGCGAAGAATACGCCGGGTCTTAGAGGCATCGATCAGGAAACCAAACCCAAATCGCTTATTGAAACGCTTGCGGAGGATCTCCTTGCCACATTTGAACGCGCTCCGCTCCTAAACCCTTACGACATTTATCAGCACGTCATGGACTACTGGGCTGAGACAATGCAGGATGATGTTTATATGATCGTCGCAGATGGTTGGGTCAAGGGGGCACAACCGCGCGAGATTGTAAAGGTCAAGAATAAGGACAACAAGCTCGTCTGGCCGGAACCGCATGACTACTTGAAGGGTAAGCGCCGCTTCAAGTCCGACCTCGTCCCCGCCGCTCTTCTCATCGCCCGCTATTTCGCTGCCAAGCGGCATGCCATCGCTGCCCTCGAAGCCGAACTCGCCGGCATCGATCAGCAGGTTGACGAAAAGCGGGAGGAACAAAGCGGGGAGGAAGGGTTGCTTACGGAAGTTATCGAAGGCGAGGGCGATAAGCAGAAGATAACCGCCAAAGCCGTGAAGGCCCGCCTCAAGGAAATCCGCCGCGACCCGGACTACGCCGAGGAACTCCAGGCCCTCGAAGACTACTCCAAGTTGCTCGACCAGCAGGCGGACGCCAAGGCCCGGCTCAAAGCCGCGCAGGAAGAACTGGAAGCCCAACTCGACGCCAAATACCCCACGCTCACCGAGGACGAAATCAAGACGCTGGTGGTGGACGACAAATGGCTGGCCACCATCGCCGCCGCCGTACAGGGTGAGCTGGACCGCGTCTCGCACACGCTCACAGGGCGCATCCGACAACTGGCCAGACGATACTCTGCCCTGCTACCGAAGCTGGAGTCGGACCTTATCCAATTGTCCGGCAAGGTCCAGGCACATTTGGCAAAGATGGGATTTTCGGTCAGATTGTCCGAACAAAAAGTCTACGACGAAAGTTCAGCGACGAAATCAGGAGCCAGTTAGATGGCGGACAAATCAGATAAGCAATTTCAACACTTTGTGCCCGATTTCTTCCTTTCGGGTTGGCAAACAACCGCCGATCGTAAGCCCAGGCGGGTGTGGGTTTATGAAAAGGATTCTGACCCGTATCATGCCGCTATCAAACACACTGGCGGTGAGGAAAACTTTTACGCGACTAAAAAGAGTGATGGAACTACGGATATCGGAACAATCGAACAATTCCTTTCTCGCGGTGAAAGCCGAGCTGGAATGGTGTTTGCCAAAATCAAGAACCGTGAGCAATTGAACGCGAAAGATCGACGTGATTTTGCAGAATTCCTAGGAACATTGGTACGCCGGAGTCCTTTTTCTCTGGAGAAAGCGAAGGCTCTCGTTAACAAACTACTGCCAGGAGTGATCGATCCGCTCGTCAAAATCGCAAATCGGATCGATAACGAGGCACGCCGAAGGCGCGCCGTTAAGAACATTGAAAAGGTTGCTGCCGAAAGAAAGGCGGACCCTGATTCGATCGCGAAATTAGCAATTGTTCAACCGTCAGACATTGCCGAGTTTGTCGATAAAATGGATTGGGCATTCTTTCATTGTTCGACGTCAAAGTTCGTTACTTCGGACAACCCCTTCGTTTACTCGATTGGATTGGGTATTGGCGATTTCGAGAACGGCCATATCATCATGCCGATCTCAAGCGAAGTTTCGTTTCAAGCGCGTAATTCTACTGAATTCAACGGTGGTTATTATGAGATAAGCGACGACAATGTCAAAGAGATAAATATGAGAATCATCGGACACGCCAAAAGTCAGGTTTTTGCCTGTGAACAATCTGAGGAACTAAAGGAAATTGTGCGAATGAAAATCGCTTCTGATCTCCGTTAGCTATCTGGCAACAAAGCGTCACCTGAATCGTAATGAGTGAAGTTCTGCAAAATGTTCGCAACGGCTATAAGCCAACTGAAATCGGCGTTATACCGGAGGATTGGGATCTCTCAACTGTCGGGCGCGAGTTCGATATTAAGCTCGGCAAAATGCTAAACGCCGGGACGAATGTAGGTGCGCCGAAGCTCTACCTTGGCAACAAAGCAGTTCAGTGGGATCGCATAGACATTAGCAATCTTGCAACGGTTCCGATGACCCGTGCAGATCTTGACGCGTATCGGCTACGCAATGGTGATCTACTCGTTTGCGAAGGTGGCGAAGTCGGTCGCGCCGCAATCTGGGATGCTCCGATCGAAGAGTGTTATTACCAAAAGGCACTCCACCGGCTACGCCCTCTGCGGGGCTTCGATTCTAAGCTGATGGCCGCATTTCTCCGACTGTGGTCTGACCGCGGGCTGTTCGCGAACTATGTGACGCAAACAAGTATCGCTCACCTCCCTCGTGAGAAATTCTTGCAAATGCCAATGCCAGTCCCGCCCTTTCCGGAACAAAGTGCTATCGCGACGGCGTTGAGCGATGTCGATGCGCTGCTGGGTGCGCTTGACCGGCTGATCGCCAAAAAGAGCGACCTAAAACAGGCTGCGATGCAGCAGCTCCTCACCGGCCAAACCCGCCTCCCCGGCTTCCACGGCGAGTGGGCCGTGAAGCGGCTGGGGGATGTTTGTAGAAGGATCACGACCGGAAAACTCGACGCGAATGCAATGATGGCAGATGGCGATTTCCCATTTTTCACCTGCGCACGGGAGAATTACTGGATCGACAAATATGCTTTCGACTACGAAGCGCTGCTCGTGTCTGGAAATGGTGCGAACGTTGGCTATGTGCATTACTACAACGGAAAATTTAACGCCTATCAGCGCACCTACGTCATCAGCGAGTTCACTGCTGACGTTCAATTCATCAAAACCTTTCTTGTCCGCAACATCCAAGATCGCATCCGCGTTGAAGTAAACGCTGGTAACACCCCCTACATCACAATGGGAACGCTTACGGAGATGGAGATAACTATTCCTCCGACCGTCCGCGAACAAACCGCTATCGCCGAGGTGCTGACAGACATGGACAGCGAGCTGGCGGCGTTGGAGCAACGGCGGGAAAAAACTCGAGCCCTCAAGCAAGGCATGATGCAGGAACTTCTAACCGGCCGTGTCAGATTGCCAATTCCTACCAACGGTCTAGTCGAGACAACTCTCAACTCGATATGAGCGAGATCACCAGCATTCTAAACGAAGAACCGGGTTTTGATCTCAAACCCAACCGAAACGATCTGATTGCTGAAGTGCTGAGGATCGTCGGGGGTCAATTTGGCCAGATCGCCGCCTCGCTTGTCCCCGACCAAAGGATCGAGCGCGTCATCGACTTCGTCGAGATATGGAAGGACACGATCAAGAACGTGCAAGGAGAACAGATTACCCAAAATCTGAAGATCGACGAAGCTGCTGATCTTGCCGAGGATGCGATCAATTTAGCATCCAGGGCGCTCACCGAAGAACGCCGTAAGCACATCGCCGAAGTCCTCAAGAATAGTCTGACCAGAGACGAGATAGGATTTGATGGTAAGAAAAAGTTAATGTCGATTGTTGCCGAACTGAGTGATACCGAAATCGTCCTACTGAGTTCGATGGATCTTTGGGCGACCGAGGAAGATGAATTTTACAAGCGGCACAACGCTATTTTCGAGATCGAACCTGCCACGTTTGGTATGTCTCAAGATGAATATGCTGGCGAAACAATGCTCGAAGAATACTACGGCAACCTGGGCCGATTGAACCTTGCGACGGACACGAGGGAGCCCACAAGACTCGGCCGGCTGGTGCTTACCTATTTGAGTCTCGACCGCGAATCGCGGGTACCGGGAGATTTTTGAGCATGGAAACCTTCGACTCCCTTTGGGAATACTGCACCGCCAACAATCGGCTGGTTCCGATACCGACTTATTGGAGCAAACTCTACGGCCTACTCAAAAACACGCACCAGAAGTCATCAGGTGGCTGGGAGCCACCGCTACCACTCATACTCGGGGCTTGGCATCATTCCTTGCCAATTGATAAGCAGCTTCGTTTCAAGGAACACATTCGGTGGGCAGAAAGTCAGTGGCAACTTGACGAGGTTGCTAGCTTTCTTCGATCACTCTCCGAGGAACATTGGTGTCACGATGGTGAAGATTGATTTGAATCGGATCGTTTATAACAGAGTGGCTATCGGAGCTTGCGCTTTCGGCGTTGACGGCGCGAAAAAAGTTGTTAAAGGGGCGCGGCGCCTAAGTAAGTATTTTGGGACATTGTTCTTGTAGGAAAAAAGTATTATTTTTTCCTACAGGCGGATAGGGACACAAATGGGCCAAACTATTGAACAACAAGTACTTGCTAGGGTCTATGGTCATGGAAGGGGTTGGGCCTTTTCCCCAAAAGACTTTCTTCACCTCGGAAACCGAAAAGCGATCGATATGGCCCTGATTCGACTGACGAATGCAAATACCATTCGTAGGGTCATACGAGGTATCTACGATTATCCAAGATTCAGCGAGTTGCTCAATCAACAACTTGGCCCAGACATCCATCAGGTAGCCATGGCATCCGCACGAAAATTCGGATGGACCATACAACCGGGCGCTGCAGCCGCATTGAATCTGATAGGGCTTTCAACTCAGGTCCCAAGCCAATATATCTATTACTCAAACGGACCCACCCGGAAATACACGATTGGCAGAACAGCTTTACAGTTTGAAAAGACTGCTCTGAAAGAAACCCGCTTTCGAATGGAAGAAACGGGGATTGTCGTTCAGGCGATCAAGGCCCTAACCCCTGCCGGCAATACACCCGAAGTCCGCACGACAATCCGCGAATGGCTGGGCCAGGATAAACTCTCCAAAGTCCTAAAGGATGCAGAGCGGATTACAGACTGGGTCTATGAGGAGATAAGGCGGATCTGCAAGGAGGGCACGAATGGATAAAGTTGCCCTCCTCCCCACCGAACAACGGAACGAACTATTCGAACAATCCGCGATTCAGCGAGGTGTTTTTCCGGCTATCATAGAAAAAGACTTTTGGGTCTGTTGGGTGCTCAAGAAACTATTCGAATCGGAAGAGCTTTCGAAGAACCTTGTGTTCAAAGGGGGTACATCGCTCTCAAAAGTTTATGGGATCATCGACCGGTTCTCCGAGGACATTGACCTCGTTCTAAACTGGGAACTTCTGGGCTACGGCAAGGATGAGGAGGACCCGTGGGCAGAACAGCCTTCAGGATCACAGCTTAATAAATTCAACAGCCAATTTAATGCGCGCGCGGCGCGCTACATTGAAGAGGAGCTTTTTTTGAAAGTAAAGGATCTGGTTGAAATGTGCCCCGAAGTTCGCCCCGAGATTTCGACAAAGGAACAGCAAGTTATCGAGATCCATTATCCGGCAGCATTCACACTTTCGGCACTCCGTCCGGAGGTAAAACTCGAAATAGGCCCATTGGCGTCGTGGGTTCCATCTGAAGTACGCGAGATTCGACCATACTCGGCCGAAGAATTTCCCGAAGTCTTCGACGACCCCGTTTGCTCAGTTATCACGATAAAGGCCGAGAGAACATTTTGGGAAAAAGCGACAATACTCCATCAGCAAGCACACAGGACTACGGCAATGCCAAAGAGCTACTCACGGCACTATTACGATATGTTCCGGCTAGCGAATAGTTCCGTCAAGAATGACGCTTTGGCGAATACTGACTTGCTCAAAGACGTGGTTACTTTCAAACAGAGATTCTATGCCTCACCGTGGGCGCGTTATGAACTTGCGACGCCGGGTACCTTTAGGCTGCTGCCAACCCCTGACGGAGAAGAAGAGCTAAAGAATGATTACAACGAAATGCAGCCAATGTTTTTCAAGCCACCTCCCAGTTGGGATGATCTAATGTCGGGAATCCGGGACCTGGAATTTGAGATAAACGCATTATAGGAATGAAATCATGTGGTTCTCGAAGGCCAGTCTTAACAAATGCCGCTACAACAATCGGCGGCGCTTACTCCTATGAAAATATCGACTATTCTCGACCACATTGATAGTGGACACATGGCCTTACCCGAATTCCAACGCGGTTATGTCTGGAATCGTGACCAAGTACGCGGACTGTTCGACTCACTTTATCGCCGCCATCCTGTTGGAGGATTACTCGTGTGGGCGACCGAGGCGAAAACGGCCGCACATCGCGGCGAAGGTCCGCTTGCTGCCGGCGTGGTCAAGCTCCTCCTGGACGGCCAACAGCGGATGACCTCGCTCTACGGCGTCGTTCGCGGCCGACCGCCGAAATTCTTCGACGGAAACGAACAGGCTTTCACCGGATTGCGCTTCCACCTTGAAACCGAGAAATTCGCCTTTTATCAGCCAGTAAACATGAAAGACGATCCGCTCTGGATCGACGTGACGGAACTGATGAAGAAAGGAACGGCGGGTTTAGGCGAGTTGGTCGCACACCTTAGTACCCAGCCGGATCTCGCGGCAAAAGTCGGTGTATACGTCGGACGGCTCAGTCAACTGCTGGGGGTCACAGATGTGAGTCTGCACGTCGAAGAAGTCACGGGAGAAGACAAGACGCTCGATGTGGTCGTGGAGATCTTCAACATGGTCAACAGCGGCGGCACGAAGCTCTCCAAGGGTGATCTGGCGTTAGCCAAAATTTGTGCGGACTGGCCCGAGGCACGCGATACGATGAAGGCCAAGCTCAAGGAATGGGAAAAGGCGGACTATCACTTCAACTTGGACTGGCTGCTGCGGTCTGTGAATACCGCCCTTACCGGCGAGGCAAAGTTTCAGTTTCTGCACGATAAGAGCGCTGACGAAATTCAGGACGGACTTAGGCGGGCCACGAAACACGTCGATACCTGCCTTAACCTGATCGGGGGTCGGCTTGGACTAGATCACGACCAGGTCTTCTTTGGCCGTTTCGGCGTTCCGATAATGGTCCGTTACCTCGACCGGCTAAGCGGTCCGATGAATGAAATCGAGCGTGACAAGCTCCTCTTCTGGTTTGTGCAGGCCGGGATGTGGGGGCGTTTTTCTGGCTCAACGGAGTCATTTCTTGATCAGGATCTTGCCGCCCTCGAAGGTGAGGGCGGCGGGTTGGACAAGCTACTAGAGCAATTGCGTCTGTGGCACGGGGGACTTCGTGCCGAGCCGGGGCATTTCGCCGGTTGGAGCCTGGGCGCCCGGTTTTATCCGGTGCTGTACTTGATGACGCGCATGGGTGAATCTCGCGACTGGGGAACCGGCCTGACGCTCAAGGCTGGACTGCTCGGTAAAATGAGCCGCCTCGAAGTGCATCACATATTTCCCAAGGCTCAGCTCTACAAACGCTCATTCGGGCGGGCTGAGGTCAATGCCCTTGGTAACTTCTGCTTCCTCACAAAAGATACGAATCTAGATATTAGCGACCGATTGCCCGAGGTCTATTTCCCTGAGATTGAGAACGCACACCCCGGAGCCTTGGCATCGCAATGGATTCCTGATGATCAGGTCTTATGGAGGGTCGAGAATTTTAAGGATTTTCTCGAAGCCCGAACCGAGTTGCTTGCGGCCGAACTTAATCGGCGGATGGAGGACCTCCTTCACGGCGACAACCGCTGGCTCACCGGTCCGACGGCCGCAGTTCCGGCGGTCGGCGCTACTCTCGGCGGGATCACCAGCGAAGAGGAAGAAGAGCAGCTTGAAGATCTAAATGATTGGATTGAGGCGCAGGGACTCCCGAGGGGTGTTTTGGCCTATGACTTCGCTGACTCTGCGACAGGCCAGCAAAAAGCGGTGTTTGATTTGGCTTGGCCAAGTGGCATTCAGGAGGAGCTCAGCCAACCCGTTGCTGTTCTTCTAAACGAGGGCAATGACGTTATCGCTATTGCCAGTCAGGCGGGTTATCGATGTTTCACGGCCACCGGAGAGTTTCGGCGGTATGTTGAGAGCGAGATCCTTGTCTTGGAGGCGTGATAATGAGCGACATTGGGAAATCGGAACGCGTCACGCAAAACCGGATCGTCGGCCTATTCCGAGACGAACTCCACTACGACTACCTCGGTGACTGGAGTGACCGTCCGAACAACAGCAACGTCGAGGATAGACTGCTGGAGACGTACCTCACAAAGACTAGTTACTCGGCAGAGCAGATCAGCCGAGCCATCTACCTGCTTCGCATCGAGGCAGACAACCCCAACCGCAGCCTTTACGACAACAACAGGGCGGTTTACGGTTTAATTCGATATGGCGTGCCTGTTAAGGTCGAAGCGGGCAGGGTCACGGAAACTGTTAAGTTGATCAACTGGGAAGAGCCCGAACGGAACGACTTCGCAATCGCGCAAGAGGTTACCTTGCGAGGCAGCCTTGAACGACGGCCGGACCTCGTCCTTTACGTGAATGGTATCGCCATCGGAGTGATCGAATTAAAGAACAGCCGAGTCTCGATCGGCGACGGCATTCGGCAAAATCTCTCGAATCAGCAGCCTGGGTTCAATGCGTGGTTTTTCAGCACAGTACAGCTCGTCTTCGCTGGCAACGATACCGAGGGTCTAAAATACGGTACGATCGGTACACCTGAGAAATATTTCCTTAAGTGGAAGGAAGACGAGCATGACGATCAAGGATTCAAACTCGACAAGTACCTCAACACAATGTGCGAGAAAAACCGAATTCTTGAACTGATGCACGACTTCGTTTTATTCGATGGTGGCATTAAGAAGTTGCCTCGCGTCCATCAGTATTTCGGGATCAAAGCAGCGCAGCCACATGTAAACGCCTACAAGGGTGGAATCATCTGGCACACGCAGGGGAGCGGTAAGAGCATCGTCATGGTGCTGTTGGCCAAATGGATCCTGGAGAATAAGTCGAACGCCCGGGTAGTGATAATCACCGATCGCGACGAGTTGGATAAGCAGATTGAAGGAGTCTTCAACGAGGCCGGCGAGCCGATTAAGCGAACTACTAGCGGGCACGACCTGATAATGCAACTTGGTCAAGCGACACCTCGGCTGCTTTGTTCGCTGGTTCACAAGTTCGGAAAAAGAGGCATCGAGAACTTCGACGAATTTATCAGGGAACTTGAGGCTCAACCATGCCGCACCGTGGGCGAGTTGTTTGTCTTTGTCGACGAATGTCACCGCACTCAAAGCGGTAAACTGCACCGGACAATGAAAGCGATCATGCCGAGTGCCGTCTTTGTCGGATTCACCGGCACGCCTTTGCTGAAGCAGGATAAACGAACCAGCTTGGAGGTCTTCGGCGGCTACATCCATACGTACAAATTTGGGGAGGCCGTGGAAGACGAGGTCATTTTGGACCTCGTTTACGAAGCGAGGGATATCGAACAAAACCTTGGCTCGCAAGACAAGGTCGATGCGTGGTTTGACGCGAAGACCAAGGGCCTGAATGACTGGCAGAAGGCCGCACTCCGTGAGAAATGGGGTACGATGCAAATTGTCCTCAGCTCGCGTTCGCGGATGGAACGCGTTGTCGAGGACATCGTGTTCGATTTCAGCGTGAAACCGCGTCTCAGTAGTCATCGGGGGAATGCGATGCTTGTGGCGTCAAGCATATACGAGGCGTGCAAATACTTTGAGTTGTTCCAGAAAACAGTTTTTAGGGGCAGCTCAGGGCTGGTTACATCGTATAACCCTCAGGCGCAGGACATCACTCTCGAAGATACAGGCGCGAATACAGAGACCGACAAGGAATTCATTTACAACATCTATACCGATCTGCTCAAAAATGTGACCGCACGGCCTGGTAAAAGCCAGTCCGAAAGCTACGAAGATGAAGTAAAGGAACTATTCAAGACCCAGCCGGCAAATATGCGACTGCTTATCGTGGTAGACAAGTTGCTAACCGGATTTGATGCCCCGCCATGCACTTATCTTTATATCGACAAATCGATGCAGGACCACGGGCTGTTTCAGGCGATCTGCCGCACGAACCGGCTCGACGGTGAAGACAAGTCATTCGGCTACATCGTGGATTACAAAGACCTCTTTAAGAAGGTTCAGGGTGCGTTGAAAGTTTACACCTCCGAACTCGATGACAGCGACGGAGGAACTAGTCCAGAAGTTTTAATGCAAGATCGCCTTGAGAAAGGACGGGAACGACTGGATCAGTCATTGGAAGCCCTTGGATTGCTTTGCGATCCGGTCGACCCGCCAAAAGGCGAATTGGAACACATCCATTACTTCTGTGGAAACACCGAGATTCCGGACGACCTGGCCGAACATGAGCCGCAGCGGGTCGCTCTATACAAGGCGACCGCAGCACTTGTGAGGGCCTTCGCGAACATTTCCGACGACTTGACTCCGGCTGGCCATACCGATTCCCGCATCGCACAGATTAAACAAGGCGTCGATCGGTACCTCAAATTACGGGAGGTCATACGGCAGGCGAGCGGCGAAACCATTGACCTCAAGGCTTATGAGGCGGACATGCGCCACCTGATTGACACATACATACAGGCGAGCGAGCCGCGGGAGATTTCTGACTTCGGCGAGATCGGTTTGCTTGATCTGATAGTGAAAAGCGGTATTGCCGATGCCATCAATAGCCTACCGAACGGAATTAAGAGCAATAAGGTAGCCGTGGCAGAGACCATCGCCAACAACGTTCGGAGCAAGATCATAAAGGAGCACTTAAATGACCCGGCGTTCTACGACAAGATGTCGGCGTTGCTTAAAGAGATCCTTGCGGACCTGAAGGCTCAACGGATCAGCTACGAACAGTTTCTAAAGCAGATCGCCGAAGTCGCCAAGAATGTCCAAATGGGCAAATCCGACGAGACGCCGGTGAAGCTAAATACGTCCGGTAAACGAGCGCTTTACAATAATCTTGCCAATGACGAGGAACTGGCCCTCAAGATCGACGCGAAAGTCAAACAGGTGCGCCCCGATGGTTGGCGCGGCGTCCAAACTCGTGAGCAGGTGATTAAGGCTGCACTTTGGGACATTCTCGAAGACGCGGACGAGGTAGAGCGGATTTTCCTCATTCTTAGAGCACAAAGAGAATACTGATGCTATCGCAAATCCATCTTGGTGCAATAACCGTCGATGTTACTCTCAAGGACATCAAGAATATCCATCTGAGCGTCCATCCCCCGACCGGGCACGTCCGGATTTCGGCGCCCTCAAGAATGAACCTTGAGACAATACGTGTCTTCGCAATTTCAAAGCTTGGCTGGATCAAGCAACAACAGAAAAAGTTGCTTGAGCAGGAGCGAGAAACACCTCGGGAGTTTCTGAATAGAGAGAGCCATTATGTTTGGGGCAAGCGCTATCTTTTTCAAATTATTGACGTCGATCAAGCACCATTTGTGGAGTTGCATCATGGGCGTATGGTCCTTTACATCCGGCCGGGAGCCGACGATGGTAGGAAGCAAGCTGCTGTAGAGGAGTGGTATCGCGACGTGTTAAAAAAAGCGGCCTCGAAAATGATCGCGAAATGGCAGCCCCGTCTGAGCGTACAGGTGGAACGTCTCTTTGTTCAGAGGATGAAGACCAAGTGGGGTAGCTGCAATACAAAAAAGAGAACGATTCGGCTAAACACAGAACTAGCGAAAAAGCCTCGGCCGTGTCTCGAATATATCGTCGTCCACGAAATGATCCACATGCTGGAGCCAACCCACAACGACCGCTTCAAGACGCTGATGAACCATTTCATGCCGAAATGGGTTTCATATCGCCGGACCCTAAACCGGCTACCGCTTCGGCACGAACATTGGGATTACTAGAAGGCGCCCGCATTTGACCGATGTAAGTAGCCGTACCGATTATTGAATACAGCGTTTGGCTGGAGGATCGCTGGCCGTGAACATCGAATATCGGGTGTCACTCGAAAGATCACATTCGAGTTGCTTTAATTGGGGCCGCGACGAGGACAGTTCTCGTGCAATCTTCTCCCCTTTTTTGCGTCTGGCCCAGTAACTAGATTGGTGGGCTTGATCCGTTTGGCATCAAGACATTCATTCGAAATGTGATAAACCTCCGATTTCTTTGAGGCGACGAAAAGAGCCTCGCTTGCCGAAGGACCGGTTCCGACGTCGGTCGTCAACGATTCCAAAGGATCACTCGCGTTTTGAAACCACACCGGGGCCGTCCACGCCCGATCTTCGTTTCCATCCTCATCTTTCTGAATGATCTTGAAGTAGAAATACTGTGCCTCGCCGCTGAACGCCACGTCCTCGACCTGACCGCTTCCGGCGGACGTTGTAACGGCACTTACCATTTTCGCCGGTTCGTCGCCAACCGCGTCGCGCCATACCTGGATCTCATAGTCCGCATTTGGCTCGTCGGCATCATTTATCGAGTAGGTAATGGAAAGTTCACCCGGTGGAGGGAGTGGTGCGATTATGTCTCCGCAGAGGCTCCCATTCACCTTTATGATGACGCTTAGGTTTTTGTCTTCCGTCGCATAGACGTGTCGCTTTCTCATTGCATCCAGCAAATTCGCTTTCGTAAGCGATGTCGCGATAATGCCGGTGCGGGCGTTGGTTGCGTTACCCCAATTCTTTTGATGGTTATCCTGATCGGCCGTCGGAGCGAGTTTGAACCCTAAGTTCAGGAATTTACGAAATGCTGTTTCGTCCGGTCGTGCAGAATTAAGATTTGTTCCCGGACTTTGGCCCGGCCCATTGATCATTTGGATTAACCGTGCATATTTGCCCATGCCGTTCAACCATTGAACGGGGTCGCCGCCGAAGTCATCCAAACCATATTCGGTCGGAAGAAGGTCAGCCGTATTCTGCGGGTGGTTGAACATCAAGATCGCAGTCTGACCACTTGTGTCCTTATTGGCCTGTAAGAAGATATCCAGCAAATCGAAACGGCCCTTTGCAACGTCAATAACCTCACCGATGTCAAAGACATTTGTGTGGTTCCCAGAACTGATCGTCGAGAACTCCTGCCCGTAGAGCGCAATGAATTGGTCGTTCTTGGTAAACGCGTTGGCATTGGAAATCAGAGAGTTCGGATCGCTGCCGTTGTAGAGTGCGTGATTCGCGGCAATTCCGATATTATCCGTGCCCATTGCGGCCAAGTGATTGTGTTCGGTCAAAGCGATGAAGTCCAGCTTCGCCACATCTCGCGCATACGTGTACGCTTGCTTCGGAGTCCCGAGTCCATCACTATAAGAAGTGTGGCTATGTAGGTTGCCAAAGAATACCTTTTCCTGGGCATTCACTATCTGGCCGCCAAAACTCAATAACAGAACAAGAATCAGTAGACGGTGAAGTAAGTTCGACATGATTTTCCTTTCTCCTGTCCGGACGCATTAGTCCGTGGTTACGGTTTCGCTTTAGGGAGACGGCTTCATATACTTATGCGACAGACTAGTGACGAAAGGATCAGAAACATTCGACCGTTGGCAGGTTTGTCGAATTAGTACATCATGGACGATCCTTGACGGGAATGCGGGCTCGATCGCAATCATGGTAACGGCGACCTTTCAACACAAAGGAAAAAGGCGTCGGCTCCCATTCCGACGCCTTTATGTGTCGAGCGTTAGTTCCCACTCCTAACACTCTTGGTGGCGAAGAGCGATTGTCTTACCCATAAAGGATTCGCTCTTTGATCGCCGGAGATCAGCCGGGGAGGCCAATCTCGAAAACCAATTTAACCGAGAAAGCCCTACGCGGTCAAAATCGAAACGAAATTTTCTTGACCGAAGCCGAAAACAAACCTAAATCAGCCGAATTTGAGATCATCATCGATAAGTACGTCGGTACTAATACCGACGGCACGAGCGTACTTAAGCAAGACGGGGTAGGACGGCTCCCGGACGCCGCGTTCGAACGCGGAAATGGTGCTTCTGACTAACTCGTCTTCTAATCCCAATCTCTGGATAAGTTCATTTTGAGATAACCCAAGCGACAATCTGATCTGAGTCAGTTTTTTGGCGAGGAATCTTGGTTTCTGACGTGTCTTAGTTCCCATTAGAGGCTACCTCCTAATGGAAACAAAGTGGATTGTAACGTATTGCAAGTAGAGCCATTTGGCTCTACACTATTCCTGTGGGATTGCTGAGTCGCGGAATTCCGTATCGACTCAGCATCTAGTGTCAGACGTTAACTCTCCGACGATGAGGCATAACCAAATAACATATTACGTTAATCCCAAAATGTGACAAATCAACGAGAGAAATAGTGCGTTTCTTCATCGAACGATCAAACCGGTCGAAGCCGAATCGGATTACACGTCCTTTCGTTCATATCAGAAAAAAAGGCCGATGAATTCGGCGTTTACGTTAATCAGTTTTTATGAAAAAAGAAATGCAGTCGATCAGCGAATTCGTCGACCGTGAGACGCGCGATAACTTCGAGCGAATCATGCTCGCCGGGGTTATCGCGGACGCGGTGTTTTGGTGGTTTTTAGGATGGTGAATAAAATGAAAAATTTGTTAATTGTATTTGCTGTTTGTGTATTGGCGTCGGGCGTATTCGCCCAAGGAATGGAGCAAGAACTCGCAAACTTAAAAAAACACCTCGAATTGCCGGAAACTTATATTGTCGAAACCGGATCTTTGTCACTTCCCTCCGGCGACACCACTAAGGTCTATATCGCAACCGGGCTGGATCTAGGAGCTAAAAATAATTTCGAACGCTGGTTTATCGATTGGAACCGGAAAAATGCATCGAAATACGGGAGCATAAAAGTCGTGGATAATTGGCTGGAGGCAGATCTGATAGTTGCTCGGTACCGCGTCCTTGAAAATGTCCAAAATGTCACTGAAACGCGATCCATTGTATTACCTGGCACAGTTTGGGACCCTGCGTCGAACTCAACCGTCACTCGTCCCGTGAGCACGACGCGATCGCGAACGTCTGCGACAGTCCCCGTATATGCTTATATCCTTCAGAACGATCGACAAAAACTTGTAATTCTCAAACGCTATGTGGACACAGCATCACTGACCGAGACGCGATCGAGCGGGGAATCTTTACGCGACGACCTCTACGCCGTCCTCAAAGCCCGGGCAAAACGCAAATAAATGCCGCGAACCAAAAATAGCCGAAACCCACTCGGTTCAATTCTCCGCAACTACGATGGTAAATGTCGAAACGAAACAAATGACAAAAAGAATTCGGCACCTATTGGTCGCCGTCAGGGGAGAGCACCACATGGGTATCGAGCTTCGGAAATTCTCCATGAGGTTTCAATGGCGCTCAAATACAAATGACCTACCCCCATGCAAATGACCTACCCCCATGCAAATGGCAATTTATGGCAATTTCTGACGCACCGAAATGCACACTACATTGCGGGGTTTCTACCGTGTCAGTTCCTAAAGATCCACTTTCTTGAACCAGCCCTAAAATTGGCTATTGACATTAGAACAGTTTTTAGTAAGCTGGAATGTGAGACGCCCAATGCTAAATCAGACTTGGTTTGAGACCAAGCAGGATTGTAAGCATTGGGCTTTTTTGCGCGCCGAATGCGTTGATTTTGAAATACACGCGAGAGCAACGGTTTTTCGGAACTGGAGCGGTTCGCGGACATAGTTGTAAGGAACTTTGAGCAAATACTCCCTATACATTGCTGACAAGCTAGCCGACGATTCGTACCGATGCGACCACCTCTCCTACGAGACCTACGAGAAAGCGGTTGCCGCCGCGAAACGAATCATTGATGATTTTCTAAAGATCGCGGCTAGCGATTCGGTCGATGCCAACCACCTACTAACTCGTTACAAAACGTTCGGGATTGCCCCCCGTATCGCCCCGTCTCCGGGTGAGGCCGAGTTTTCAGGAATCGAATATGCGACGTCGCGCTGCCGAGAGTTCCTACCGGATTGTGACGATCGTAAATACGTCGTTTTCAAGGACGTTTTTCAAGAGCAGCTCAACGATATTACCGCAGTCAACAACGTAGAACAGGTAAACATCTTCATCGATAAAATGCTCGAGAAATACTCGATCGACGAGATATGTTATCTAGAGGCGTATGTGATCAGGTTTCTCGAAGAAAACTCCATCCCGGATGGAGACGAATACAAAAAAGAATGTGGAGGAAAGGAAAATGGCAATGCCAATTGACCTGGTAATTGTCCGGCACGGACATTCAGAAGGAAACCTCGTGATAGACGAGGCAAAGAAAGGAAATGACGGCCTATTTACACCAGATTTCCGTGAGCGGCCCGGCCATCGATGGCGCCTTACGCCCGAAGGCCGTGAGCAGGCCGCGACTGCCGGCAAATGGATAATCAACAATCTAAGCGCGCGGTTCGATCGGTACTACGCGTCGCCGTATATCCGCACACAAGAGACGGCGGCCAGGCTTTCATTGCCGGATACCGAATGGCGGCTCGATCAGCGTCTGCGAGAGCGGGACTGGGGCGAAATAGGTTCGATGCCAAGGCCCGAACAAAAATCACGCTATCCGCAGAACGCATTCATCAAGGAAATAGACGCCCTCTATTGGCGGCCGCCCGGTGGCGAGTCAATCGCCGACGTTCGGCTTCGGGTGCGAAACTTCTTTGACACCTTGCATAGAGAATGTGAAGGACAAAGCGTCCTCGTTGTCACCCACGGAGAGTTCATGTCCGCCGCCAGAGCCAGCTTAGAATACCTGAGCGATGAAGAATGGCTCCAACGCGACGACGACAAATCTCATAAGATTCTCAACGCACACGTTTACCACTATTCGCGACGCGATCCAGAAACCACCGAGGTAGGCAAATACCTAAGCTGGCGCCGCTCGATCTGTCCCTTCAAACTCGAAACCGACTCAGGCTGGCTCTCCATCAACCGCCGCCGATTTACCAACGACGAACTGCTCCATAATGTGAACGGAATTCAACCGCTCGTCGTACTGGTTTGAGCCTTAAGCGACAGTTTCCCGGTGAATATTTGATAAAGCCGTCCCTTGATCTCGGCCGGCTTTTGTTGCCATTCCCGCGAACTCCGTATCAGATGTCCGAAAATCGCGGACTCGCCATTTCCGCTTTGAGAGAGTCGGAATCGAGCCGATCTAAACCTCCCTCAGTTGTGCTGCCACGTCCCAAGCCGGAAACCTGCTGGGCAAGAACGTCACCGCCGTCATTGACATTGGAGTTCCGCCTTGTTCAGGCGAGCATATCGGCAAAACCTGTCCAGGGCCCATTGAGGACAAGTAATGAGTAATAGCGCTTGACGGCGTTCCGCTGTTTATTTGTCCCGGTTTCCGCGAGGGGTTTGCGGCCATGCGACTGCCGTCATATCACAGAGTGATTATTGGATCAGCTCGGCTAGTCGTCTGTGTCGAGAAAAGACTGCTGCCTGCAGCGTTATACTTGAATATTGTTGGCCCTCGGTTTTTCGGGGGAGGCGTCGTCGTCTTTGGTGGTAATTATACTCGCGTCCGCACCCTGGATCCGTGCCGCATTCCTGTTGCGGCTACTGTCATGTGCAACTCCCGTATCGTCTTGGCTCCAATAATAGACCCTTGTTTCCGATTGCGTTACAGTGTAGAAACTCACACCCAAAATTTCTTCAGTCCACGCTCAGCATCACTGTAAAGGGAATACATTGACTCATCATTTAGTATGCAATGTAGAAATTTAATTACGGTTTTCACTTCGGCTGGCGTGAATTGCCTTTTCCTGTCGCAGAACCAAGGAGCGTCGCTAGAAGTCTTAAATGGAGCTAGACTGTAGACAGTAAATATAAGCGTTTCATTGTCTGGGACGAAATGTTTTAGCGATCGAATCAGAAACGCCGGAAGATAATAATGAAACGCGATTGGGGTAAGTAATGGAAGGTGGAGATGATTTTGATCGATAATATTGTCATCGACCAACCACCACTTATGTCCAGCAAGACTAAGTCGTACCTTCATCGAATCCCCATATTCATCCGATGTGATTTCTCCGGAGCCGGGTGAATTAGTCCGCGGAAACACGCTTGAAATTTCGCTGTAGAGCGAGGCACACTCTTCATTCATAATCATTATTTCAACGTTCTCTCAATCGTTTGCATTAGAGCTTGGTAAATATCCAATTTAGCAATCAAGGAATCGCAAGATTTGCTGGCAGTGTCCACCACAAAGGTGGGGCCGCAGACGGCAGTAGTCTGATGATCCGATAAAGCGCGTAGGCGGTTGCCGCTGACACTACAATACCTGCACCAATCTCCACAAGATTATTATTAGGGACGTTACCGCCCTGCGGATTGCGAGCAAATCGCTGCTCAGGAGCCGCTTTCGTCGCCCACTCCCATGCGTCAGCGGGAATCGGATTTTTAGGTCCGGGTCCATTGCATCCATTTGTATTGAACTCATTCAACGCTTTTCTTAACTGTGCTTGTTTATTTTCAAACTGCTGAACATGACCGGCGATAGACATAGGACCTGTCGGAGGCAAGTTAAGGAGGTTCTGAATTAGATCGGAGCCTCGCTTTGCTAGCTCGTCCCGAACTCTCGTAATCAGTGCCGCAAGAGTGTTACAATTACCGGCCTTGGGAGTTGGCGAATTTCCTGGGATGGGTTCGCCGACGCCGCCGCCAATACTTGGATCCTGTCCACCCATCGGCCCGTCAGGTATATAATAGATTGCGTCTATAACACCGTGGCAGTTGCTATATCGCACTTCGCCGGTTTCAAGTAACCACGCCCCATCTATATCACATTCGGTGTGATAGTAAATTTGGATCAGCAATCCGGTTGGATCGACAAGATTAGTAGGATCGTTTTGCACATAAGCATAGAGATTCAATGATTGTGGATTGGAGATTGATACCGCCCCGATGCCGGCTGGATCGACCTGCGTGAATCGTCCTTGGCCAGATGAATATGTTCGATTGATCGCATAATCCACGCCGGTGGAAGAGCTTCTCTCGTATGACGTGAATGCCTTAGTACTAAAGCCGGAGCTCTCAGCGTTCAGCGCGGTCCCAAACGGTAAAGTCGACTGCTCGAAGCTGGAATTTGCAGACGGATTTGTAATGAGCTGCGTCCCCAATGTGTTAGGGTGATGGAATTCAAATACTTCTGTGCCGCTAATGTTCGTCGCCGTCGAGAGAAGGCGCGATCCAGCGTAGGTATAGCTCTTAGAATAAACCGGAGTAGTCGAAGCCGTTGCTTCCGTGTATTCCTGCAGAACGGAACTTCCACCCCAGGCGTAATAAGTTCTTCCACCGCTGTATTCGTTTATCAGTCGGTTTCTGTCTGCTCCGTAGGTGTAAGTCTCAATAACGTTACTCGGGGCTGCGTCATCCTTAATTTTCACTAATCTTCCAGCAGCGTCATATTCGAATCGTTGCCAAACACCAGATTGATTTTGTCCTCTGATAAGATTTCCGGCGTTGTCATACTGCCAACCGCTCGAGCCGTTCGGTGTGATCCGGTTCGTAGCTGCGTCGTAACCAAGCGACGCCAACCCATCCAATGGCACGGCGTTACCGTCCGCCGTGATGCCGGTGGCCGTGACGGAGGATTTATTACCATAACGGTCATAAGCATAAGCTTGCGTCCAGTTCGCCGTCGGGCCGGTGATTCCCGTCGCGGCTCCGCCTTTTCCTTTTGTCAGACGTCCAAGAGCGTCAAACTCATAGACTCGATCTTTGTTGTGGTCAAGATTGTTAGTGATGTGCGTCAGCTGCCCGGTTTTGCCGCTTAATGTTCCGACAGAATTTCCGCGATTGTATTCATAGCTCAGATCAAGCAGCGGTGAAGTCATGTTACTTGCCTTATAGACTTTCTGATTTGTCAGCAATCCCGTTTGATTGTCATAGGAATATTGCTCCACATCAGCATTGCCGGTAGAAAGACCGGTCTTGAGCGAGGTAACCTGACCGAAGGTGTTATAGGAGATGTCGCTCAATTGGGTCGCACTCGCATCGCCCACATTCTCGACATTCATCTGCGAGATCCGGCTCGTTTGATCATAAGAAGGAACAACCTCTTTCCTTTTCGCACTACCGAAAGTATATTGCACCGGATACTTCACTTTTGTCAGGCGATTGGCCGTGTCGTACTCGTAACTCGTCGTCATCGGATACGACGATCGGTTCGTCAACGTCAGAGTATAATCCGAGATCCGGCTCTGGCTGTCATAGGTATTCGTTTCCGTTGCGACTCCGGAGGTTGTCACGCTAGCAACGCGCGTCTGATCGCCCGCGGTCATATACGAAAGTGAAACCGAAGCGGCGGAGCTAATCGTGCCGTGGGTCGCATCGGCACCCGATGTGCTGTACGAGATTGATTGCAGCCGGTTTAGCGGATCGGGATTGGCGCTAATATTATATGAGAATGTCGTCTGTACGCCTCGTGCGTCTGTTCTATTAGTGATATTGGATCTCACGTCATAGTTAAATGCATCGCTCCACGCCGCTCCCGTCCCGCCTTCTCCTACATAAGTTCCCAGGTCATTGATCGTCGCCGTCTGCTCCGCAAGTTTCTGCCTTGTAAGTCGGCCAAGAGAATCATATTTGAAAGAGCGCGTTTGAACGCCTTGCGATACACCGGTCAACTGATCGAGTGCATCGTACGAGTAACTCGTTTTCAGGCTACCGGGATCGAATACGCTCCCAGTCGCATTCGATTGAGTAGCCTGCGTCCAAGCTTCGACCTCTGTTATTCGGCTATAGTTCTGGAGGGCTCCGTTTACCACAACTCGTATTTTTGAGGTTGTGACAGGCGTAAATGTAAATTTGCGCCACACTTTGTTATTGCCCGTGACGCTTCCGCTCGGTACTGTTACCCACCCTGAACCGTTCCAGTACTGAACGTCGAAGGCCGTAACACCCCAGGTGGAAAAAGTCATGGTTTCGGTCGGCTCGCTGGGGCTGGTGTAATTGTCTTGCAGCGTAAACACGTCGATCTCACCGATCGTCTTGCTGCTGTTGAAATCGACTTGTAATGAATCCGGATAAGAGTTGGACGTATTATCGTTCCATCCTCCGCTTGTCCCCCAATTCAATCCCTTTCGATCGCCGTTATTTGTTCCTGATGCCGCATAGCCGCTGGTATAAGTTGAGGATCCGGTTGCAACTCCGCCATTAGAGGCTAACGCGGCGTTAATAGACGGAGTATTTCCGGTTCCCGACGGATTTGGCTCAACTACTTCTGCAAGGCGGCCAAAATCGTCCGTTCTAGCCCAACGCTCCCGCCCCCACTCATCTTGACTCCGTACCGTTTGTCCGATCGAGGCAGAAGCTGAATCCGGTCGCGCGGTTTCATTATAGAAACTCTTTGACGTGCTTATGGGAGAACCGTCCTGTTGTTTCGACGTCACTTGTGTAACACGAGAAAGAGCATCATAGGTATATTCGGTCCACGGTCCCGGAGAAGATGCGGAATCATAAGGCAGGTAGGTTTTCTTCTTTCTGCCCATTTCATCGTATTGGGTAGAGGTAACATTAAAGTTGGTTGCTCCAGACAGGTATTTAGAAAGAATAGGTTGCCCGCGGCCATTGAGCACCGAGACCGACTCAGTAACGACCGTCGTGTTGTCCGAAAGCTTGACAGTTTGAGTGGCCGTTAGATTCGCATCGTCATAATCGGTCGCCTTCTTTCCGCCAGTCGGCATCGTAACCAGCGTCGGGCGAGTAAGCGAATCATACCCCGTAGTAGTCGTCAGTCCATTGAAGTCAGTCGATGAAACAAGCGCACCTGTGTTGAAATCGTAAACCGCGCTTTCCGTCATCCTTAGGCTGGAATTTGTATCCGATGAGCCTTTCGTATGCAACTTCGGATAAGCGAAGGCATGATGATTGGTCGAATCGCTAAAACTGTCCGTGTAATCGAACGACGTCTGCTGGCAGCAGTTGGTTGTAGCAGTCGACTGATTACCTGTGATGTCATACGTAAAATCGTATGAGATCGCCCCCGCCAGGTTAGCGGCATTGGAATAAACGGTGGTCTTTGTGACATTACCGCGAAAGATCGAGCTTGGGTTGTAGACGCTGGCCTGATATGTCTCCCACTCCTCACATGAACAGTAGGTTTCAGATTGGTAATCTGGGAGATAAACAAGCTGACCTTCATGATCGCAAGGCGGTTCACTATTGGTTTCCGGATTCCATAGAAGGCAGGCTCCCTGCACTTCCGTCGTCTCCGTCGTAAAAGGATCGGACGTACTGTTGTGCATCACCACGCCGTCTGCATGCACCAGATTCGGGCTTCCCGTTCCGTTTACTTCGGCGTTGTTATCGTACTGGTATTCCGTCCGCGTCAAGCGATTGCCCGAAGCATCCATCGTCTCGGTCGTTTTTAAGAGATTGAAGATGTGCCGAGAAATGTAATTGCTATTGTTGTCGTAGGTATTATTCGTTTGGCGATAAAGCGTCCCGTTGTATCCGTACTCTTTTTGCGTTATTAGCTGGTTGTAGCTATTGGCAGCATAAGTAAAATCTGTCGCCGTGGTGTGGCCCAGTTCATCGGTGACCTCAGCACGGGTTGGCCGCGATGTCCCGTAATCGCCATTTCCCAGGAATGTCTTGGTCTTTGTCAACGGCGTCGAGGCGCCCGATGCATAAACTTCGCCCTGGTAATAAAATCCAGTGTCAATATGAGATGTCTGCTTATTAACTGTTCCGTCAGGTAAAGTAACAGAAATAACTTCATCGGTTGAGGTCTTAGTATCGTCGTAATTGATCTCGACCGGAGCCGTATCCATTCCCGCCCAACTCTCGGTCAAGTTCGTGTAAGTCGGAGCGTCCGTCAAAGAGGGATCCGCAGCAAGAGTAAAGTTGTACGTTTTCTGGTCCGTCGTCGTACCGGCATTGATCTGACCCTGCGTACCGAACTGAATTGGGTAAAAGCTCATACCGCGCTGCTGGACAACCTTCGCGATCATCCCATAAGACGAATATGAATCGCTGTCGTTAAACCAGTAACCGGTATTCGTGTCGGGATAATAAATTGAGTCGAGCAAATATGGTGAATTTGTGGGAGTATCCGTCGTATAGCCGCTGGCAAACGCGAAATTGAGCGTAAACAACTTGTAATGCAGCCGGACATAGGTGCGGGTAGTATTGTTGTAACCGGGCCCCGTGACCGAGATCAAACGGCCGGGGTGGTCGTAATTAAAGACAATTACGCGGCCCAGCGTGTCGGTAATCGTCTCGATATTCGGCCCGTGATTATTGGCATACGTAATGGTTATATAATTTCCCTGCGAATCCGTTATCTGCGTCGGGAATGCCTGATCATAAACCGTGGTTGGGCTGCCGTAGGTTACGGTCGTCCCATTGGGCAAAGTCGCGTAACCACTCATGCCTGAGCCGTTTGTGCCCGTGTAATAAAGACAACCATAGTCGATGAACGAACCATCGGTGGTGTGGCCTACGTAAAGGTTTTGGTAATAAGTGCCATTGCTATAAACGTTCGGCGTGCCCGTATAAGAACGGCGTGTGCCGTCAGGCGTGACCAGCATGCAGCCGCCCGTGCCGCCCATGTACATCATCTTTCCAAAACCAATATTCCATCCCGGAGCAGGAGATCCCTTATCGGAATCGTAGCTCATGACCGTGCCTGATTTGCTCCATAGACGCGAGTTGTAAACGAGATTTAGATTTACGTCGATGCCACGCCCGAGTAATGACAGCACCGGTGCCACGAGGTGATAATCGCCGTTGCCCGCTCCCGCATCCAATGACGCACCAGCAGGAGTGCCCGTCGCATTACCAGGGTCGTCAGCGGTGTACCAATTCGTTCCGTCCCAGCCATCATTATCGACCGGGCGGACAGCGAGCGACTTTGAAGTCGCTGGCTTTGTTTTCACATTATTCGGTTGCGCGTCAGTCAAGTTCTCTATGTCTTCGTCGCCGGCACTTGGGCCGCCCTTTCGCTTTTTAACTCTTTGGCCAACCGTATCCGGTTTCGGCGTCTTAATTGATATTTGACTGCTCTGCGACAGGTTAGGATTCTGTTGAAGCACCTCGAGCTGTTTAGCCTTTACAGCAGCGAGTTTCGCTTTGTCAATATCGCTTAACGTCCGCTCGCTGGCGGCTGAATATACGGCTCTTGAGTCAATATTTCGGGATGTGAGATATCCCTTTTGCACCATCGTCGCGATGCCCTGCCGTTCCTCGCTAGTTCTGTCGGAGTCTTTTTTTTCGATCAGCCTTTGGATTCCATAGCCCTCGTTAAACTTTACGGTTACAGTAATCTGTGCTTGCTGGCCATTCTCCGCGGTAGCTGTGACAACAAAAGCTCCCGGCCTGATTGCTTGGAACGAGCTGCCATTTAGCTCTTTTTTCGGACGCTTTTGCGCCTCATCCTGAACCCCCCACTTAAAACTTAGTCCGTTAACCGCATCCTCTCCCGAATAACCTGTCGCAGCAAACGTAACCCTTTCGCCTTGCATGACACTCAAAGAACCATTTTCATCCGCTGGAGAAATTACTATCCTATCGATCACTCGGCGTTTGCTTCCGAAACTTGCGACCCATTCGAGTAGCGAATTAAAAGAAAAAATACTCGTGCCAAATCCATTTTTCGCAAGATTGTGGTGAAGGTCCTCCTTTAGCTCGACAATCGTGCTGTAAAGTGTGACCGGGGCCTCTGGAACAGCAAGCGTCGCTGTACTGGATAAACAAACAAGCACAACCAAAGCTATTGCTTTCTGAATCCATTGGACACCGCCGCGCGAAACGCGCTTCTGCGCCGCTTTAGACAGTCTGATATTTGTGAGATTGAGGGTATTGAGAGTCATATTCTTATATTTGAGAAGTGAAAGTTATTTTCTTTCAAAAGGCCGCAAAAACCGTTTTGAGCTTTAAATAGAAACCGCCAATGTACCTGCGGTCCAGTATCTTCGGCTGCTATGTTTCGGCAATGCGACTTGCGGTCGTCGCGCGTTCTTTAGTCACTCATTCCTGAGCCTGCGTCCTTTCCCGGAAGACGATTGAGTCGAAGGCAGCGAGCAGTTCCTGGTAAAAACCCCGAGGCCGATGGACACACAAATAGCCACAGCGGAAACCCCGTAAATTCCTTTACGGGCTTCCGCTGGCAGAGGCGCGAACAGAGACATGTGGAGTGCTCCTTACAACCCGCGTGATAAGGCGATCCGTGGGTTATTTAATTTTTTAGTTTCGAAAGAGAAAGAGCGTGTGAGCTTTCCAAAAATAATACAAAAGGATTTCTTAAGTTGTCAAGAGACCTTTCTTATCGCGATAAATCCTGTGTTTCTGAATGTTTGCTGGCGCACAAACCTCGTCTCTGAGCTTTGGTCCTCCAACGCAACGCTAAGATTTGGAATCTCCGGTGAGTTCATTGTATAAGTAGGTAATCCTAAGTATTGTCGCTGCCTCCCCGGTGGCGACAGCTCCTTCGGGAGCACGCCCGGACGGTGTGGAAGACGTCCGGGCCTTTTATTTGCATCAAGGCCGCGACGAAACTGGAAAAGAATCGAGAATCGCCGACGTTCGCCTTCGGGTGCGAAACCTCTTTGATACTTTGCATAGAGAACTGAATTGTCCGGTAATGCTTTATTTGACGGTTGAACGGAAACCTTTGTTAAGAAGTAGGGTTGAAGGAAGTATTAGCCTTCAACCGATCTCCAACGCGCTTCGATATCTGTAAGTAGTCGATTTTCAATATCACTATCAAATTTCATTGCTGCGACTGCCTGTGCGACATGAACACCGAACTGCTCGAGCAGACGTGCGAGCCATTCGGATGTTGCCTGTGCTTTTTCAGCTTGTCCAAGCCGTTGTTTGCCCAGCCAGATCAGCATTGGAATACTGCCATTGATCGCGACTTCGAACTGCTTAACACGAAGCATGATTTCGCCTCTTGCCCTCTTTTGTCGGGAAAACTCCGAAAAACTGCAATTATTATCCGTTGGACACCGTTTTCTTAACGTGTCCTCGACACAGCCGATTGCCTCCGCTATGCTGACCGCCGTTGCACCCGCCGCGAGCATTTCACCGACATAATTCCAATCAATCTGAGCTTTCGGGCGTCCGGGTTTGGTGTGTTTTTCTTTTATCTTTTTCAATCCAGTTTTCTTCATAGAGTCCCTTATTCAGCCGACATTGTACTTGTCGTTCTGTTGGCCGCATCGATCACCGACCGGTCCGGATTAAGGGCGCTTGGTTAAATCTATCTCTATTTCAGGAGTACCCAGTTTCTGGTGACACTTGCCAATCCAATCATCGGCCTCGTCGAAGTCGGGCGCAAGGTTTATCGCCCGGGTGAATGCTTCCAATGCCTCCCCGAATTCTCCTTTATCAAAGTATGCTCTCCCGAGGTCGAAGTGTCCCACCTCATTTATCGGGTCGATATCGAGACCAATCATGATGGCATCAACGCACTTATCGAATTCGCCGCTCATCGCATAAGCTTCACCCAGCAGGAAATGGGCCGACGAACGGTCGTAGTTAGCCAGAACGGCGAAATTCAGAACTTCTATGGCCTCGCCCGTTCGTTCCAATTTCAGTAATACCTCACCCAAGCGGTAATACGAGGATGCGGACGCCGCGTCGAGCTCGATCGCTCGACGGTATGCTCCGACGGCTTCCTCAAACAGCCTATTCCAATCCAGTTCATCGCCGAGTTTGTGTTGAGCCCGGGCATCGTTCGGATTCTTTTCGGCCGCGCGGCGATAAAACGTAAGAAGTTCGGCACGATCGAATCCGTTTTCGAAATCGAAGTCAAAAAAGAAGGCATCTCGGTTGTTCCATAGATCATTGATCACCTCGGCCGACTGGTGTGTCAACTCTTTCATTGTTTGAAGTTGCTGCGGATTGATTCTGCCGTCCCAAATATGGAGGCGATCGGCATCGCTATTCTTAAATCGCAGATCTCTTGCGACACTTGAAAGCGCAATCGGTTGCAGGCACGTTTCCGTGAACTTCGCCGGAAATGCGTAGTACTCAGTTTCCAACAAATGGTGATCCGGCATTCGCCACCAAGCGTCTTCGTATTCGAGTATCTCGCCTATTATCAATCGGCCGGCAAGAAAAATTTTGTTCTTTGAAATGGTGACAATCCAAATCGTATCGCCGGGACTCACACCCGCCAACTCGTTGCTCGCGACGTGGTCAAGCGGAAGTCCGTTGTCAGCATGTTCATATACGCTCCATTCGTCCCAAAATAAAAGATGATTCACCAAAGTGGACATTAAGTTTCCTCCTCCTTTTATAGCACTTGTAATTTTGTCTAAACCGTCCGCGACTTAAGCACGTTGCGTCAGTTTGTCAGGGTCTCCTTTGACGCGCGCTGCGGTCCGTCGACACAGTCCTTCTAGGCTTCGCTCGCCTTCTTTTTTCATTTAGTGGTCAGTGTGGTCAGTATAGTCAGTGATTTTTAAATCTTGCTCCCGCTTTCATTCACATTGCTCTTCGCTCGCAATTTATTTCCTTCCCAAATAAGTAGATTTTTCACTGACTTTACTGACTACACCTACCTAGAAAGTTCCCGAGCGGCTTCCATCTGTTCGCGTAATGTCAGTTCTCTGCGCGCATAAACCGCCTGGCGTTTCCCGTAAATCTTCCAAAGCCCGTCGTTCGCTGCATCATTCCGTACCTGAACGTAGCCTGCTATGGCCAGGCGGTGGGAAATAGTACGTCGATTTTTGCGATCTTCGAGCCATGCTGCGATTGGTGAGCCCGGCGCCTGGCGAACCAATGTCATTAGCGTTACGGCCTTTGGCGTCTGTAACGACTCGAGCACGTCCGCGAGTTCGGCGTCCTCCGGCGCTCGTCCAGAATCTACAATTTGCTGCCATGCCGGCGTTCGGGGTGGCGGATACTTTGGATCAAAACTCGAGATGTCGAGTGTCCTCAAATAAGCTGCGACGTTTTGCCTGCCGTCACAATTGAGCCACTTGTAAAACATCTGCCAGTATTCGGGAGTGAATTCATCCCGCGTCCTTTCCGACCAGGCGATAAAATGTCGTCGATCGTCTAGAGGTAAATGAATCGAGTCGGGGTGATTGGTTGTAATGATAACGCCGGTCAAATTAGGAATCGCATATTCCCGCTGGTTCTTCTCGTCGATCATTAGCACATCGGGCGGGGCCGCGGTTATTGTTTTCATGCGCTCATAGAAAGCGTATCGATCGATATCCCCGAGGTCACGGGCCTCACTGATTCGCAAAATGACGGAGCGAAGAAACCCGTTGAAGCGCCCGAGAATCTGATGGGGCCCGACTTCGCGAAAGTTCCAGTGGCCGACGGCGTATTTGACCGGCTCCAAGAGCGAATCTTTGCCGATACCTTGACCGCCACCTAAAACGAGAGCGTGATTGATTTTTATATTCGGCCGCTGCACACGATAAGCACACCATAAGATGAAATGGTGGGCTTCTTCAGGATATAGGGCTTGCAGGTGATCGAGCCATGGTCTTATGTCGTCCCGGTTCCCCGGTTCGATCGGCGGGGATTGGTAAAGATTAAAGCAGCGAGCTCCGGAATGACTGAGCCATCCCCCATCGCGAAGAAACCGGTTCTCAATGATCAACGGCTCTCCCGGCGCCCAGGTTAGTTGCTCCACGGCACGATTTCTGTCAAGAAACTTTGTGGCCGACAGTCCGCTCTTCTTAAAGATTCGTGAATTTACCGCGATCGCACTCCACATTTCGCGTGTGGGGACGTGAATGTATGAATGAGTAGGTGAATACGCATAGAAGTCGTCCAACGCAACTGACGGGGCTTCCCCAGTGTCGACAACTTCGGTTGATTGTTCTGCATCCACGTCGGTCGCCGCGTTGGAGATGCGAGCCAGTTCTTCAGCGAGCGCAACATCATCGAGTCCCAGCGAGCGTTGCTCGTCGATCCAATCCGAAACGTCCTTGCCGTTTTTGTCCGGCAATGCGTCATTCGTGTAAATGTCCACGATTTTAACGGAGGCCGCGGCATCTCCAATCATCGTAGACGAGTCCTCGGCCTGCTTGATGCCCGATTTATCGTGATCACGAAGAATTGTGACATTTAAGCCCCAGATGAATTGGTTGAATTCAGATCTCCAGTTCTTAAGGCTCGTCGCGGTGAAACCGAGATCGCGAAGATTGTCGCAATCTTTCTCACCCTCGACGAGAAATATCTCGCGAACCCCTGCATCTACAGCCGCGATCAACTCAGGAAGCCGGTACGGAACTCTCCGCGTGCCATTTAGTCCCCAAAATTTTGCGCCATTCTCGCAACGCCGCTGTAGAAAACGCTTGGGCTCATTTGGTAGCGGAGAGAGTCGGCAATTTTCGTAAAGCAAAACGCCGCTCTCATCACAATACGGATAAGCAATCTTAACCTTGAAGGAATTGCATTGCGAAGTATGCTCGACGGCCTCAAGATTCTCGTCAAAAAGGTCATTGACTTCCAACCCGGCAGCGGCGCAAATAGCATCAACTGAGCAACCGGCGAAGCAATTGATCAAGGTTTTTTGACCTGTGTCGTCATGCGAAATGCTCAATGAATTTTGCCGATCGTCATGGGCGGGACATCGGACCGAATAGCCTCTGCCAGATCGCCTCCGACGGTCAAATTTGGTGAGAATATCGGTAAATCTCATCATGCGGAATGCATTTGTTGTGCAGCGTTATTTCGCCGCGTCTCGAAATAGTCTTCAAGGTCGCGAAGTTTGTATAGCACCTTCCCAGCGATACGATAGAACGGAAGCTTGCCGCTTCGCCGGGCTCGCCAGAGCGTAATCTCCGAAATAAAGGGAAACCTCTCAGTAACCTGCTTCTGTGTTAGAAAATCGATAGAATTGTTCATTGAAATTTGTCTCCTTGCGTGGAGTTTTCTCTTTAAAATTCAGACCATAAAAACGAAAAAAGCCGACTAAAGAAAGCATTCGGCTTGTGCCTAAATCTCTTTCTTCAATCGGCTTTTTAACGTAAAAGCGAAACTGTTTAGTTTTCACTGCTTCAGCACTAAGACCAAGATCTTGATCCTTCAGCAGAAGCGTTACCCAAAAATACTACCCTCTCACTTCGAACCTTGTCAACCCCTTACATCAAAACCGCAAGATACTTCATAAGCTTGCTGCGGCTTACGCTCTATATTGTGGTTTTCAAGGCTAGTTAACATACAAGTTTGAGTCCAATTCTGCTATGTCTGCGTGTAGAAGATTGAGGCGTTCAGCAAACTCGGACGCGGTCGCCGCGTCGGTCGCTGTGTAGTGTTTCATGGTCGTCTGGAGATTTGTGTGTCCCGCCATTTTCCCGGCAAGCGCGATAGGCAAGCCTGCCTTTTGCCAGCGCGTCAAGGCCGTTCGGCGCAAATCATGAAAGTGTAGATCCTCTATTTCGGCAATCCGTTTTGCAGTCGCCCAGCTCCGCTTGAATTCGGTAAAAGGAAAAGGCTGCTCGCCGGGTGTGAATTCGCGAACGCGGTAAAGCTCCGTCTTCACTCTTTCGGTCAATGGCGCAATTCTTTCGCGTTCTGTCTTGGTGTGAGTTCCTGTTATCGTTATCAGGTTCCGTTTGAAGTCTAAATCTCGCCAGCGAAGTTTTAGAATTTCGCCACGTCTCATTCCAGCGTCGACAGCAAGCAGAATAATTGCCTTTAGATGTGGATTGTCTACCTTGATATTCGCCGTCACGGTTTCCTTTCTGCCAAAACGTTTCCGTTCGTAGGTTGTCGATCTTTCACCTTGACACGCGGCAAGCAACCGAATTTCTTCGTCACGAGTGAGAAGGCGGGTCCGTTCGATTTCCGCCGAAGCATCGATGACCTCCGCTTTAAAGAAAATGTCTTTGGTTATCCAGCCTTGCGAAAGGGCATAACGCGTAATCCGTCGCATTGTTGAAAGTTCGCGGTTGATGGTTCCAAGCTTGATGGGAACAAACTTCTTTGCCGCGATAACTTCCGGTCTACGTGAGCCGGCTTTGAGCCGCCATCGTCGATAGTCTCTTAAGCTTTCCGTCGTGATGTTCCCTATCTTGCGTTTGCCGAAAAACTCTTTAAGAAGAGTCAGGTAGTTTTGAAACGTCGCATAGGACCTTACGCCTTCGATCTTGCGGCCTTCTACAATCACGGCCTGTTTGTAGAACAAATCACTGCAAATCTCCGCGAGCTGATCGAAGGTCATTCGCTCGCCCTTCCGGATTCCGCCGTGAGACTTTTTAAGTTCGCCTGCAAGCCGATCACGTTCGTCAATTGCATCGCCGCGCTTATCCCGCGTCCTTTCCCTGGTAAGAGTGCGTCCTGTCTCGTGATCGAAGTACTCTATCCGTGCTGTCCACTTGCCTTTGCTCTTTCCGCTTCGTCGTTTGAAAACCTTCGTTTTTATCTCCATAATTCTCCAAGTTCCCACCCAAATTCCCACCAAAAACCTTGGTGGGAATTTGGTGGGAATTGAAATATTGTGAAATACTGTGCAAACACAGTCAAGGTGAAAGATACATAAAATACAGGGCAAAAGTGATATTCTGCAAGTACCGGAAATGGCAAAAAAATCATCGGCCCTCCAACTCCTAAGTGAAAGGCCGCTGGTTCGAATCCAGCCGGGAGCACCACAATATATTGTGCATTACCTACACGTAATAAGCATGATATGGTAGGACAGAATCGCACCTCCGGCCCGATAGTCGGAAGGTCGCTAAATTATCTAACTTTGGTCCCCAAAATTAGGAGAGTAATGGGCGTTTATAGCGACCGACCAATAGTCGGAGGGATAAACAATAATGGTCGTCCAGTATAGGGGTGTATGTTGACTTATACTGCCAAGAATGAGAGTCGGACGAAGCCCCCCGAATAAGGTCAACGATCGCCTTCGCTCCAGCATCAGTCCGGAGTCGCGTTCGGCAATGCATTCGGTTTCTTTGGCGGTCAACCCGTGGAAATCGAGTTCTCCACCGTCCAACCTTTCGATTGTGGATCATTTCACGTCTCCTGCCGGAATTGATTGGCAGGTTCTCACGCTGCATGGAGGACTTGATGCACAAACGCAACCGCGATGGACCCCTCACCTACTGCCGCCGCGACACGTTTGGTGCTGCCGCTGCGGACGTCTCCGACAGCAAACACTCCAGGCAGACTTGTTTCAAGAAGGTATGGGCGCCTGACCGTAGGCCAACCTCCCTCGGTCAGATCCTCCTGTGACAGATCCGGCCCCGTTTTGATGAACCCATTTGCATCGCGCACCACACAGCCCTCAAGCCATCCGGTGTTTGGAATTGCACCCGCCATCACAAATACAGGCCGGATCGCATGATTTTCTCTCTCTTCATTTCGATTGTCCCGCCAGGTCACGCTTTCAAGATGAACACCGCCGTTAAGTTCTGCGATCTCGGTATGCGGCCTCACGACGATTGCCTGGTTTTGTTCGATGCGACGAATAAGATAGCGTGACATTGTCTCTGCCAGTCCTCCTGAACGAATAAGCAGGTGCACACGTTTGCTGGTCTGCGCAAGAAATACTGCGGCCTGCCCGGCCGAGTTACCGCCGCCAACGATGATTACCTCCTCGTCGCGACATAATTGAGATTCCATAAAGGTGGCGCCGTAATAAACCCCTGAACCTTCGAACTGTGAAAGGTTTTCAACCTTCAATCGGCGATATTGGGCCCCGGTCGCGATGATTACGCTGCGTGCGAAAACCCGTACCCCGTTATCGAGAATGATCACGTACGGCTTACTGTCGCACGCCAATCCTTTGGCACCGTCTCCGATCAACAACTGCGGCCCGAACTTCTGCGTCTGCATGTACGCGCGAGCTGAAAGGTCCTGACCCGAGATTCCCGTCGGGAATCCAAGGTAGTTCTCTATCTTGGAACTCGAACCGGCTTGGCCGCCGGGCGAATCCGAATCCAGCATTAAGACGTCAAGCCCTTCGGACGCGCCGTACACGCCAGCGGCCAGGCCCGCAGGACCCGCGCCGACGATGACCAGGTCACGAACATGTGTCTGTTCAATGGCATCGTTAAATCCCAAACAACCGGCGATCTGCTGATTTGTCGGATTTCGAAGAACCACCTTGTCATGGCAGATGACGACAGGCACGTCCTCTTGGGATACCCGGAAATGATCAAGCAGGTCCTGGACACTGCTGTCACGATCAAGATCGATCCATGAATACGGATGATCGTTTCGTGTAAGGAACTCTTTGATGCGAAGAGTATCGGCACAGTGGCTGGAGCCAAGTAGAACTACATCTCCAAGTCTTTGCTCGATCAGCTCGACCCGGCGCAGAATAAACGCTCTCATCAAAATGTCGCTCAGCTCGCTATCGGTTTGAACAAGCTCAAGCAATTGTTCGCGCTCGAGTTCGACTATTTCGCCCGGCTGGCTCACGCGCAGTTGGGTAAGTCCGCGCCGACCAGAAAGCATGTTTACCTCGCCAGTAAACATACCCGGCCCCAATACGGCAATGAGTTGCTCGAATTTGGCTCTGGGCCGGACAATTTCGATCTCACCGGTAATAACCACGAAGAAAATCTTCGTGCTTTCGCCGGGTTCGACTAGCACCTCACCACTGCTCGCCTGTCGCACGCGACCGTGTTCGATCAGCCGCCCAACCAGGCCATCTGCAAGCTTGGGAAACATTTCTTCGCGCCGGGAAGCCCGGGGTAAACTTTGAAGCAAAGGTGCGTTAGTCATCTCACTAATTCTATCGTCTTAACCCGTCGCGTTAATACCAGAAAGGTATGTACAACTTCATATTGTAAGAAAGATTTCCAGTTGTTGTTGTGATTTGATTGGCTGCCGTAACGCCAATGTCAGCGACCGCAGAGCATTCATATTGGGTCGCTATCCAATTAATATCACTGGCATTGTTAACGGTAACAGAAATCGGCTATCATTCAACCAAGATTCTTTCGATCGAGGACGACTTAACAATGAGTACACTACCACTACACCTCCTCTTTTTCCGCAAATCGACGTGGAACCTTACCATTTCACTATTGCTTCTGTGCTTTTGCGGGTTTGCCAAAGCGCAAAACGTGACCCCGGAGCAGAACGCTACGGCCATCCCGGGTTTCTTATCCGGCAACTGGGCCGTGAAAGTTCCTAAGACCGATGGCACAAACCAGTGGGCGTATTTTAATTTAACGCAGGACGGCTCGAAGATAACCGGCTCGATTCGCGTGACGCAGTTTTATTACACGATCTCCGAGAG
>Ga0207712_10000230_pt1 | contig 55280 bp, 38 predicted proteins | sample KBSS44metaG_FD_184402 | JGI IMG/M metagenome (GOLD analysis project Ga0207712, IMG submission 184402) | Switchgrass rhizosphere microbial communities from Kellogg Biological Station, Michigan, USA - KBS S4-4 metaG (SPAdes) (version 2) | ecosystem: Host-associated > Plants > Roots > Rhizosphere...
CCGCTCGGCGAGAATCGCGAGCACCGCGCCGACTTCCGCGCATGGTTGCGTGGCCGCGTCGCCTGGTGCGCCAGCGTGAATCCGGCGCGCGCGGCCAAGCTCGAACGCCTGTACGCGCAGATCGCCTGGGAGTGATCCGCCCGGTGCTCAGCGTGCGCGCTGCACGCCGGGCAGCTGCGCAATTCTGGCGTACTCGCCGTGGGCAAAGCGCGCCGGCTCGGCCAGCCAGTCCTCGATCATCGGCGTCGCATCGTTGCCCCAGAACAACGTGTCGCCGATCTGCAGCGTCGGCACGCCGAACACGCCGACGGCGATCGCGGCTTCGGTATTCGCCCGCAACTGCGACTTCACCGCGTCGCCGGCGAGTGCGCTGGCCGCATCACGCACACCGAGCGCCCGCGCCACCTCGTCCAGTTCCTCGACGCCGGCGCCGCTGCGCCCATCGCGCCACAGGTGATCGAAGATCGCCGTCGTCGCGGTCCAGTCGCTCCCGGCGGCGATGCAGAGCCGCAGTGCGGCGAGAGAATTGAATGGATGCACCGGCGGGAAGCGCAACGTCGTGCCCGCGCGCTCTGCAGACCATTGCACAAAGCGATAAGTGAACTCGCGCTTGCCCGGAATCTCGGCGGGACCGAGCTGGCCGTGGTGCTTGAGGACGGCGCCGAACACGATCGGTCTGGGCTCGATGTCCAGACGTCCGCGCAGCGCGAGGATCGTCGGAAGTTGCAGATAGGCGAACGGCGAAATGAAGTCGAAATGCCAAAGGGCGGCCATGCGTGTCGATCGCGGGCGAACGGACTGCCAGCATAGCGCCGCCCGCGTACGCCGGCTCCGAGGGGCCCACTCCTGCCGCGATACAGCCTATGGCTGCAATGGCGTGACGCATTTACATCGAAACCGTGACCCATATCTCAGCGCGCGGAGCTAATATGGGTTGCCGGAGGGTAAGTCGATGGGATGGTTTCGCCGCCTGCACGTGATCGTCGCTGCGGGGCTGATCGCGTTGGCATCGGCCGGCGCGTACGCCGGCGCGGACGCGCCCATCGCCGAGGTCGCAGTGCTCGGCGATGCCGCCGCACCGGTCACCGTCCAGGCCTTGCTCGGCGGCGAACACGCGCAGGACTTCCGACCCGCGCCGCAGGCGCTGCTGCGCGCCGCGAACGATCGTCCGACGTGGTACCGGCTGCGGCTTCCTGCCGATTGGAATGCGGCGAGCTCACCTTTGCTGACGATCTCCGGCGACGTGCGCGCACGCCTCGTCGCCTACCTGCCTCCCGATTACGCCGCCCGCGAGGCGAGTCCGTATGCGGCCGATCTCGATCCGCGCTACTCGCGCCATGCGCTGGTGTTCGAACTGCCGCGCGACCTGCGCGCCGACCAGCCGATCTATCTCGAACTCGGTGCGCCGGGGCAGACCCAGCCGATGCGCGCGCGCATCGTCGAGCAGAGCCGCTACCAGGTCGAAGACCTGCACCACGTACGCCTCAGCGTCTTCTTCGCCAGCGTGCAGATGGCGATGCTGCTGGTCATCGCCTGCTTCTGGCTGGTGCTGCGCGATCGCGTCTTCGTCTATTTCCTCGTGTACGTCACGGCGCAGCTCGCCTATCAGATGTCGGTCACCGGGGAGCTGTACGCGTTGCCGGGCGCCGCATGGCTGGCGCCCCTCGGGTTCCATCCGGGCCAGTTCGCGGCGATCGTTTCGGCCGGCATGTCGATCAGCTTCATCATCGAGTTCGCCGGCCTTTCGCGCTACGTTCCGCGGTTGACGCGCCTGCTGTCGGCCCTGCGCTGGCCGTACTTGTTCCTGGCGGTCGCGCTGTGGCTTCCGTTCCTTCAGCCGGATCGATGGCTGCCCAACGTCGTCAATGCGCTGTTGGTGCTGAGTACCACGGTCGCGCTCTACGCAGGTTGGCGAGCCTGGGGCTATCGCAGCCGGCAGGCCGGATTCTTCCTGGTTTCGTGGCTGCCGCTGCTCAGCCTGACGGTCCTGCGCGTCGCCCAACTGCTGTTCGGCCTGCCGCTGCCGGCATGGCTCGAGTACGGATTTCCGGCCAGCATGGCTTACGCTGCCGTCGTCATCGCGGTGGGCCTTGCCGACCGCACGCTGCAGGCCCGGCGCGAGCGCGATGTCGCGCATCGTCTGGCCCAGTTCGATCCGTTGACCGGCGTGTTGAACCGCCGCGCGATCCTGGCTCGCCTGCAGGTCGCCTGTGTCGACGCGCGGCAGGCGCAAAAGCCGCTCGCGGCGCTGTTTCTCGATCTCGATCATTTCAAGCGCATCAACGACGGCCATGGCCATGCCGCGGGCGACACGGTGCTCGCTGCCTTCGCGGCGGCGATGCAGGACGAATTGCGCGAGTCGGACCGGCTCGGCCGTTATGGCGGCGAAGAATTCCTGATCGTGCTGCCCGACGCCAACGAGCTGCTCGCGCGTTCGATCGGCGAGCGCATCCGCGCGCGCACGGCGGCGTTGCGGGTGCCCGTCGGCGAGCAGGAACTGCGCCTGACAGTCAGCATCGGCATCGCCCTGCTCGACGACGCCTCGGCGAGCGCCGAGTCGTTGATCGAGCACGCGGACATGGCGCTGTATCGAGCGAAAGCGCAGGGGCGCAATCGTGTGATGCAGTACCAGCCCGGGGAAGTCGGCGAGTCGGCCGTGTTGCCGCGCCAGGCCTGAAGCACCAACGCGGGAGGGGCGAGGCGGTGCGGGATTTTGCCTCCCGGCAATCCAGCGTTTTGGCTATGCGTTCCGAGGCGGCAGCAGTCGACGGCCGAGGTCTTCGATTTCGGCCGCCGCCAGCCTGGGAGCGTGAGCGGGCAGCCCGAGCATGCGATTGGTCACGAGCTGCATCCACAGATCGTGACGCATATCGAAGTAAGTCCAACCGAACAGCCACCATTGGCGCGCTTCTGCCGACGGTGCGCCATCGCGATTCACGCATTCGACGAGTTTCGGTAGGCGCTGCGCGAGCGCGAGGCAACGATCCCAGTCGATCGGAAGCCGCATCAACTCGACGAGCAACTCGGCCAGCGCAAGAAAGGCAAGATCTTCCGGGCTGCTCGCCGCTTGCTGCAGCCAGCGCAGCAGTTCCGCTGCAGCCGGGCGAAGAATCGGATCGAGCTGGGCGATGCTGTCCAGCCACGCCGCAAGGGTCTGGTTGAAGCCGCCGCCGTCGGCGTTTGCTTGAACGGATTGCGGATGACGAAGCATCAGCGCAGTGCAGCAGAATGCGCGCATCCAATGGCCGCGCTCGCCTTCGCCTCCGGGGCGCCATCCAGCGACTTCGGGGCGGCTCCATCGGACGAGTTCCAGGACTTCATCGTTCCATCCGCCGCGAGCCCAATCCGGGGCAGGCAGCTCGTGGAGATCGCGCAGCCCTCGCAACCCTGCCAGATAGATATCTGATTGCATGCCGTAGTCGGCTTCGGCGATTTCGCGCAGCATCGAATCGTCGATGCGATCGGCGATGAGCGCGAGCAGCCGCTTTTCCGGCGCAATCACGTTGCGCTTCGAGTATCTCCCCGCACTCATCCGCTGGTCCCTGCGCGTCAATGCAGCGTCTTGAACACCTGCGCATCGAACGCATCGACGGCGATGACTTCGTCGCGCGCTTCACGCGCTTCGTTGAGCAGGTCGTACTCGTCGCCGCTGATCACGCCGGCGGTGACGCCGAGTTCGTCGAGCATGTAGCCGGGCGCGCGATCGAGGCGGCCGGCGCGCACCGCGTCGCGTAGCTTGGTCTCGATCGGCAGCGCGAGCACGGCTTTTTCGAGCGCGGCCTCGAGCGCGCCGAGGCCGGGTTCGTCGGCAGGCGGGATGAAGACGTCCGAGGTGAGGCTGCGGCGGGCTTCGCGGTCTTCGAGGATGTCGCGCGCGACCTCGCTGCCGAGCCGGTCGGACGGCGGGCGGAAGCGCGCGCCGAGCGGAAAGATCGCCAGCTTCAGCAGCACGGCCGCCCAGCGCACGGGCAGGTTGTCGAGCACGCCGAGCAGGGCATCCTGGATGCGGTACAGGCACAGCTCGACCGACCAGCGCGCCAGCGCGTAGTTCGGCCGCGTTTTCGGCTCGTCGTGGTAGCGCTTCAGAGCGGCGCTCGCCAGATACAGGTAGGCCAGCGCGTCGGCAAGGCGGCCGGACAGTTTCTCGCGCCGCTTCAGCGAACCGCCGAGCGTGCCCATCGCGGTGTCGGAGACGATCGTGAACGCCGCCGAGAAGCGCGACAAGTGCTGGTAGTAGCGCGCGGTATCGGCCACGTGCGGCACGCCGGCCAGGCGCGAGCCCGACAGCGCGAGCAGCTTGGTGCGGATCGCGCGCGTCACGAACAGGTTCACATGGCCGAAGATCGCGCGGTCGAACGCGCCGAGATCGTTCTTCGCGACCGCGTCGATTTCCTTCTGCACGAACGGATGGCAGCGGATCGCGCCCTGGCCGTACACGATCATCGTGCGAGTCAGGATGTTCGCGCCCTCGACCGTGATGCCGATCGGCACCGCGTCCCACGCGCGTGCGAGCGCGTTGCGCGGGCCGCGCTGGATCGCCGAACCGGCACGGATGTCCATCGCGTCGCCGACGACCTGGCGCATCGTGTCGGTCAGGTACGCCTTGGCGATGTTGCCGATCACCGCGGGCTTTTCGCCGGCGTCGAGCGCGCCGCACGTCAGCGTGCGCGTTGCGGTCATCAGGTAAGTGAGGCCGGCGATGCGCGCGAGCGGTTCCTCGATGCCTTCGAAACGGCCGATCGGCGTGTCGAACTGTTCGCGCACGGTCGCGTACGCGCCGCAGATGCGCGTGGCGAGCTGGGCCGCGCCGATCGACAGCGCCGGCAGCGAGATCGAGCGTCCGGCCGCGAGCGATTCCATCAGCATGCGCCAGCCGTGGCCGATCTGTTCGCGCCCGCCGATGATCGCTTCGTCGAGCGGCACGAAGACATCGCGGCCGACGATCGGGCCGTTCTGGAACGGCACGCCCATCGGGTCGTGGCGCAGGCCGATCTCGACGCCCGGGGTGTCGCGCGCAATCAGCGCGCAAGTGATGCCGCGATCTTCCTTGTCGCCGATCAGCTTGCTGGGGTCCTTGAGGCGGAACGCGAGGCCGATCAGGCTCGCGACCGGCGCCAGCGTGATGTAGCGCTTCTTCCAGTTGAGGCGCAGGCCGAGCACTTCCTGGCCGTCGACGATGCGCTTTTCGACGATGCCTTCCGATTGCGTCGCCGCGGCGTCGGAGCCCGCCTCGGGGCCCGTCAGCGCGAAGCAGGGAATTTCCTCGCCGCGCGCAAGGCGCGCCAGATAGCGCTGCTTCTGCGCGTCGGTGCCGTAGTGCAGCAGCAGTTCGCCGGGACCCAGCGAGTTCGGCACCATCACGGTGACGGCGGCGGTGACCGAGCGGCTGGCGATGCGCGTGACGACGCGCGAGTGGGCGAGCGCGGAGAATCCCAGGCCCCCGTGTTCCTTCGGCAGAATCATGCCGAGGAAACGCTGCTGCTTGATGAAGTCCCAGATCGGCGCCGGCAGGTCGCGCTGCTGGTAGATGTCCCAGTCGCTGATGCGGCGGCAGAGTTCCTCGGTGGGGCCGTCGAGGAAGGCTTGCTCTTCGTCGCTGAGCGGACGCGGCTGGAAGTCGAGCAGCTTCTGCCAGTCGGGCATGCCGGCGAACAGGTCGCCGTCCCACCAGACCGTGCCCGCTTCCAGCGCGATGCGCTCGGTGTCGCCGAGGCGCGGCAGCACCTTGGCGAAACGCGGCATCACCCAGCGCGAGACGAGCGAACGGCGCAGCGGCGGCAGTCCGAACACGAGCGCGAGCACGACGAGCACGATCACGCAGGTTTCGAAGAGCAGCGGCGACGCGACGCCGGCCAGCCGCCAGCCGAGCAGCCACACGCCCGCTGCGGCGATCCACGCCAGAAAGCCGAGCCCGCGGAAGGCGAGTCCCAGGAACACCAGCAGGGCGAGAACGAAGGTCAGCAGCATGCGCGTTCCTGTCGTGGGCTTGGAATCGCGCGATTATGCCTCGCGCCGCGTGTTCGCCGGCTGAATTTACGCCGCGATCCGGCAGCCATGCACCTGCCTATAATCGCGACGGGCGAAGGAGGATCGATGAAGGACAAACACGACATCGTCGCGAACTGGTTGCCGCGCTACACCGGCACGCCGCTGGACGCGTTCGGCGAGCATGTGCTGCTGACGAACTTCGGTCACTACGTGGAGCTGTTCGCCGAATGGCACGGCGTGCCGGTGCTCGGGCGCGACAAGCCGATGCCGAACGCGACCGCGGACGGCATCACGATGATCAATTTCGGCATGGGCAGTCCGAACGCGGCGACCGTGATGGACCTGCTCGGCGCGATCGCGCCGAAGGCCGCGCTGTTTCTCGGCAAGTGCGGCGGCCTCAAGAAGAAAAACCAGCTCGGCGACCTCGTGTTGCCGATCGCGGCGATCCGCGGCGAAGGCACTTCGAACGACTACCTGCTGCCCGAAGTGCCGGCCTTGCCGGCGTTCCAGCTGCAGCGCGCCGTGTCGACGATGATCCGCGACCTCGGCCACGACTACTGGACCGGCACCGTCTACACGACGAACCGGCGTGTCTGGGAACACGATGTCGCCTTCAAGGAATACCTGCGCAAGACACGCAGCATGGCGATCGACATGGAGACCGCGACGATCTTCTCGGCCGGCTTCGCCAACCACATTCCGTCCGGTGCGCTGCTGCTGGTGTCGGATCAGCCGATGATCCCGGAGGGCGTCAAGACCGAACTCAGCGACAAGCTGATCACGGCGAACTTCGTCGAGGCGCACATCAAGATCGGCATCGAAGCGCTCAAGCTCGTGCGCCGCAACGGCCGCAGCGTGAAGCATCTGCGGTTCGAGCAGGAGATCGAGTGAATCTCCGCGAAAGCGGAGATTGAAGCGAAGATTGAAACACGAAGAACACGAAAAAAAAGAAATATTTTGCTTTTTCTTTCTTCGTGTTCTTCGTGGTTCAGGCTTCTGCTTCGAACCCGCGCAGACGGTCTTTCAGTAACGCGGCACCGACGAATCGATCTCGCGCGACCAGGCGTCGATGCCGCCTTCGACGTTCCACAGGTTGGTGAAGCCGTGCTCGCGGAAATGCTCGGCCGCGTTGCGGCTGGAGATGCCGTGGTGGCAGATGAAGGCGAGCGCGGTGTCCTTCGGCAGCGAGGTGAGGCGTGCGTGCGTCTCCGGCGTCAGCACGTCGGCGCCGGCGAGTGAGGCGATGCCGCGCTCGTGTTCGGGGCGCACGTCGATCAGCAGGATGTCGCCGGCGGCCAGACGCTGCCGCAGCGCGTGCACGTCGAGCGACTTCAGCACCTGCGGCGCCGCGGGCAGGTGGATCGCGAGGCCCTCGCCATGCGGCGTGCGCGTCCAGTCGATCTGTGCGCCGCGCGCGCGCTGCGAGCTGGCGACGTCGAAATGCACTTCGAGGCCGTTCGAAACGGCGACGATGTCGTTCGCGCCGGCTTCGCGCAGCTGGAACTGCGGCTGGAAACGGCCGTCGACGACGAGAAACAGCTTCATCTCGCCGGCGTCGGCCAGCGCGTTGCGGATCGCCGCGACGGCGGCGTCGGAGACCGTGATCGCCGGCGGGGTCCGGTCCGGTTCGGCCACGCCGAGCGCGCGGTGCAATTCGCCCGAATCGAACATCGACTGCACGATGTCGGCGCCGCCGACGAGCTCGCCATCGACATACAGCTGCGGAATCGTCGGCCACTGGCCGAATTCCTTGATGCCGGCGCGAATTTCCTCGTCGGCGAGCACGTCGACCGTAGCGTAGTCGTCGAGAAGGGCGTTCAGCCGGTCCGTCGCCGCGGCCGAAAAGCCGCATTGCGGGGCGTTGCGGCTGCCCTTCATGAACAGGACGACGCGGTGGCTGGCGAGCAGCGATTCGATGCGGGCGCGCGTGGCGGGGGCGAGCGACATGGGCGATTCCATAGGTGGGGAGGGCGATGATACGCCGCAGCCGGGAGGGCCGCGTTTGGTCGCTGGGGACTTATGGGCAATAATCGCCGGCGCAAGGGGAAGTCCAAGTCGGCTCCAGGGGAGTTTCAACATGGTTCGTCGCAAGCTGCTGCCGATCGCGGTCGGCCTCGCTCTGTCGTCCACGGCGTTCGCGCAATCGGCGTCCGTGTCGCCGCCGCCACCGGTCGACAGCACGATTCCGATCACCTACGTCGGCTCGAACGCGCGCGTTTCGCTCGGCGTCGACGACCACGGCGACGTGCTCGGCGAGGTGCTCGGGATTCTGGGCAAGACCGACGAGCACGCCTGGCTGGCCGAACTCTGGCTCGGCCAGGGCGGCGCCGGCGGCGTCCAGATCGACTACCACTGGCTGCACGGCAGCGCCGGCGACGCGATCGAAAAACCCGACAGCGTCAGCGTGTTGAAGGCGTTCGGCGCATTCGACCAGAACCAGTGGAAGGACCGCAAGGTCTCGGTCGGCTTCGGCTGGGAGAAGAACGATTTCTCGGTCGACGGCTACCTGATGCACGCGACCTCGGGTTCGCGCTTCGTCAACCAGATCAACAGCAGCGTCGTCACGCAGATCAGCGGCAGCGACAGCGGCGGCGATTTCACGCAGACGCAGACGATCGATACGCTGACGCAGTATTTCGAGCACCCGTACGACAACGGTGTCGGCGTGCGTTTCGGCAAGTATTTCGACGATCCGCTGCTGCGCCTGCGCGGCGGCCTCGACTACGAGCGCGGCAAGTACAGTTCCGACCAGGTCACCCTGTCGCTCGGCCTCGACAAATATTTTGCGAACAGCGGTTTCAGCGTGTCCCTGCTCGGCGAAGCGCTGCGCAAGAGCGGCGACTTCGAGACCGGCGACCGCAACGACACGCGCGCGTGGCTGCTGCTGCGCTACGACATCGGCCAGAACTACCGCGCGCGCGAGCCGTACAAGATGGTCGAGCACGAGCGCGCGGTCGTCGCCGACCCGCCGATTCCGGCCGAGCCGCAGGTCGTGCGCAATGAGGTCAAGCTCGACGGCGACGCGTTCTTCAATTTCGACCATGCCGAACTGCGGCCCGATGCGATCGCCGCGCTGGACGAACTGATTGCGAAGCTGAAATCGTCGAGCCGCGTCAGCCGGGTCAGCGTCGTCGGCCATACCGACTCGGTCGGCTCGGTGACTTACAACCAGAAGCTGTCGGAGCGCCGCGCCGAGAGCGCGAAGCGCTATCTCGTCGCGCACGGCATCCCGGCCGATCAGATCGATACGCGCGGCGAAGGCAAGCTGCATCCGAGCTATCCCAACGACACCGCGGCGAACCGGCAGAAGAATCGCCGCGTCGACGTCGAGTTCCTGACGATCGAGGAAACCACGATCGCGCCGACGCCGGTCGAGCCGGCGAAGAAGAGCGTGATGGAGTGGGTCAAGGAGCCGGTCAAGGCGCCGCCCGCGTGGATCGATCGCGCGTTGCGCGATCCGGCCGAGCACAAGCGCACGGTCGACGTCTACAAGTTCGCCAAGTCCACCAGCACGACGACGCTCGGCCCGAAGCAGTACGCCAATCATCCGCCGGTCGCCCACGACGACAGCGCCACGGTCGCCGAGAATTCGGTCGACAACGCGATCGCGGTGCTCGCCAACGACAGCGATCCGGACGGCGACGCGCTCAGCGTGACCGCGGTTTCGATGCCGTCGCACGGCACCGCCGCGGCCGCCGCGGGCGGCGTCACCTACACGCCGGCACCGGGTTACCTCGGCCCCGACAGCTTCACCTACACGATCAGCGACGGCAAAGGCGGCACGGCCAGCGCGACCGTCAACATCACGGTCAGCACGCCGAACCATCCGCCGACCGCCGGACCCCTGTCGGTAGAGGTGCAGAAGGGCAGTTCGATCGACATCCCCGTGCTGCAGGCCGCTTCCGACCCGGATGGCGATCCGCTGACGGTGATCGCGGTCGAGCACACCGGGCCGATCTCGATCAACACGGTGTCGATCAACTCGGACGGCACCGTGCACTACCAGTCCAACCACGGCCAGTTCGGCGCGGACTCGTTCCAGTACACGGTATCGGACGGTCACGGCGGCACGGCGACCGGAACGGTTTCCGTGTTCGTCCACGAGAACCTGCATTTCTGATCCGCCGAGCGGCGCCGCTGTGCGGCGCCTCAGGCAGCGGCCGGCAGTGCCTCGGGCAGGCCGGGCTCGAAGCGGCGCAGCGCCAGCGAACGGCGCTGCTCGCTCCAGTGCAGCAGTTCGAGCGCGCCGTCGTGGTGCTCGACCAGGGTCGTGCAATGTTCGACCCAGTCGCCGTCGTTGATGTAGAGCACGCCGTCGTGGTCGGCGATGCGGCCGTAGTGGATATGGCCGCAGATGTGACCGTCGAAACCGTCGGCGCGCGCGCCGTCGGCGACGCGCGCTTCGAAGTCTTCGATGAACTGGCGCGCACGTCCGATGCGCTCCTTGATCCAGATCGACAGCGGCAGGTAGCGCACGCCGAAGCGGCGCAGCAGGGCGTTGCAGCGCCGGCTCATCGAGCAGATGAAGCCTTGCAGGATGTCGCCGAGCTTGAGCAGCCACGCCGGCGCCGCGTGCGGGCTGTCGTATTCGTCGCCGTGGCTGACGCGATAGCGGCGTCCGTCCGCGCCCACGTGCACGGCGTCGAGCGCGATGTCGATGCCGCTGAAACGCTGGCCGGCGAAGCGGCGCAGGGTCGCGTCGTGATTGCCCGGGATATAGGTCACGCGGGTACCGCGCGCGACGATGGCGAGGATTTCCGCCAGCACGGCGCTGTGGTCGGCGTGCCAGTACGGGCGCTTGGCCATGTTCTCGAAGTCGACGATGTCGCCGACGAGATACAGCCGCTCGCACTGCATCGAGCGCAGGAAATCGAGCAGATAGCCTGCCTGGCAGTCGGCCAGGCCGAGATGGACGTCTGAAACAAAAACGCTGCGAAACGAGAGTCGCGTCATCACGCATCCTCGTAGGAGCCCGCAGCAATCTAGGCCGCTTGGGTATCGCTGGTGTTGCGCAGCGGTTGCATCGCGGTGACAGCGCCCGCTCGGGCGAACCGCGCGGGCGCGCGTCCTGCATGTCGCGGACGGATCTCCAACACACGATTGTCATATCCGCACACTAGCGTGCACACGGGGACGCTCGTTCCCGCTCACGCGAAGCCTTGTCCTATGTCCACCCCGAACCTGCGCGACAAACTCGACCAGAAGATCTTCAACGCGATCTATTCGCGCAGCCTGGTCTACAACACCTGCTGGGAAGACCCGGCCGTGGACCGCAAGGCGCTCGCGCTCGGCGCCGACGACAGCGTGCTGGTGATCACCAGCGCCGGCTGCAACGCGCTCGACTACGCCATCCAGGCGCCGCGCGTGATTCATGCGGTCGACGCCAATCCGCGCCAGACGGCGCTGCTCGAATTGAAGATCGCCGGCATCCGCAAGCTCGCGTTCGACGACTACTTCGCGATCTTCGGCGAGGGCTATCACGCGCGCTTCGCCGAGATCTATCGCGAGAGCCTGCGCGGCGAACTGTCGGAATTCGCGCAAGGCTGGTGGGACAAGCACACCAGCTGGTTCACCAGCGGCCGCGGCAGTTTCTATTTCCACGGCCTCTCCGGGCTCGTCGCGCGCGGCGTGCGCGCGTATTTCGCCACGCGCCCGCAATTGCGCGCGGCGATGGCCGACCTGTTCGACGCGCGCGACATCGCCGAGCAGCAGGCGATCTACGATGCGCGCATCGCGCCGCAGCTGTGGAGCAAGCCGGTCAACTGGATCATCTCGCGCCAGTTCGTCATGAGCCTGCTCGGCGTGCCGTATCCGCAGCGCAAGCTCGTCGAAGCGCAGCACGACGGCGGCGTCTCCGGCTTCATCCGCAGCGCGGTGCAGTACGTCTTCCGCCAGCTGCCGCTCGCCGACAACTACTTCTGGCACGTCTACATGACCGGCCGCTATCGGCGCGACTGCTGCCCGGAATACCTCAAGGAAGCCAACTTCGCGCGGCTGAAAGAAGGACTCGTCGACCGCATTGTGCCGCATACGACGACCGTGACCGAGTTCCTGCACGCACACGACGAGACGATCTCGCGCTTCGTCCTGCTCGATCATATGGACTGGATGAGTTCGTACTATCCGGACGCGCTGGTCGAGGAATGGGAAGCGATCCGCCAGCGCGCCGCGCCCGGCGCGCGTATCCTGCTGCGCAGCGCCCACGCGCGGCCGGCCTACCTCGATTCGATCCGCATCGGTCCGGAGCGGCAACCGCTGCGCGAGGCGTTCCGCTTCATGGACGATGTCGCCGACGCGCTGCAGCCGCAGGATCGCGTGCATACCTACGCCGGCTTCGTGATCGCCGATGTCCCGGCTTGAGGCGCTGCGCGGCGACGCGGCGGTACTCGGCCGCCTGCTGCGCGGCATGCCTCGCGCGGCTTCGCACGCCGAGGCGCTGGGTGCGTTCTACGGACCGCAATCGGACAACTACGATCGCTTTCGCGAGCGCCTGCTCGCCGGGCGCGCCGAACTGATCCGCAGCCTGTCGCTGCCGCCGCGCGCGCACGTCGTCGAGCTCGGTGGCGGCACGGGGCGCAACGCCGAGTTCTTCGGCGCGGCGCTACAAGGCATCGAGACGATCGAGATCGTCGATCTGTGCGGTCCGCTGCTCGCGCGAGCGCGCGAGCGCGCGCACGCGATCCCGCAGCTGCGCGCGATCGAAGCCGATGCGACCACGTATCGCCCGGCGCGGCCGGTCGATTGCGTGTACATCTCGTATGCGCTGACGATGATTCCGGATTGGCGCGCGGCAATCGCCAATGCGCTGGCGATGCTGAAGCCCGGCGGTGTACTCGGCGTCGTCGATTTCTACGTCTCGCCGGCACACCGCGTCGGCGATGCCGCCCGTCACAACGCGCTGACGCGCCATTTCTGGCCGGCCTGGTTCAAGCACGATGGCGTGCGTCTCAACGCCCAGCACCTGCCGACCTTGCGTGCGCTGCTGCCGCAGCACGACATCGTCGAAGCGCGCGCGCCGGTGCCGTATCTGCCGATCGGGCGGGTGCCGTACTACCGGTTTGTCGGGCGCAAACCCACCGATACGCCCTAGCATTGCCAGCAATGCGATCGGGTTCATCTGTGGCTATGGTTCGAGACTCTCGTATATCGGGACTGCTCGCAATCGCTTCTCAGCGCCTGAAAGCACCCACGCTGGCAGCGAGCCCAGGACAATGGCATCGCCGGCTTCTCGATGGAAATGCGCAACGACGCAGCCGGCGATAGCTGCTATGACAACCAGGAAGCCATCGGCGAGATTCAGATTCGGCGCTGCATGAAACGAGCCGAGTACTACGAAAGGAATCGCCAGCAGCGCCCATGGCGTCGAATACATCGCCAGCCAGGCTGCCCAGATTGAGAGAAGTGTAGGGACGAGCACTGCAGGGCGAACGTTGTATCCGATGATTTTAACTGGCACCACTCAGTACCTCGATGTCGCTCGTCGAAAGTTTCAGTTTGGTCGCCTGGGCGAGTTCTTCTACTTGCTCGACGGTGGTAGCACTCGCGATCGGCGCACTGACCCCCGGCCGCGCCATCAGCCACGCCAGCGCCACCTGCGCCGGGGTCGCGTCGTGCCGGTGCGCCACCTCGTCGAGCGCCGCGAGCACGCGCAAGCCGTGGCCGTTGAGATACTTGCCGGCCGCGCCGCCGCGGGCGGCGCTCTTCACGAGATCGGCTTCGCTGCGGTACTTGCCGGTCAGGAATCCGCTGGCGAGCGAGTAGTAGCTGATGACGCCGATCTGCTCGCGGCCGACGATCGGCGCGAGTTCCGTCTCGTAGGCCTCTCGCTCGACCAGGTTGTACTCGGGCTGCAAGGTCTCGTAGCGCGGCAGGCCGTGCTTCGCGCTGACCGCCAGCGCCTCGGCCAGACGCGGCCCGCTGTAGTTCGAAGCGCCGATCGCGCGCACCTTGCCCTGTTCGATCAGCCGCGCGAACGCGCCGAGCGTGTCGGCCAGCGGCACCGTCGGGTCGTCCGCGTGAGCCTGGTAGAGATCGATGCGCTCGATGCGAAGGCGCTTGAGCGAGTCCTCGACCGCCGCCTGGATGTTGGCAGGCGTCAGCCCCTTGCGTTGCGACCACTTGCCGACCTTGGTCGCGATGACGACCTTGTCGCGCCGGCCACCCTGGGCGAGCCAGTCGCCGATGATCGTTTCCGATTCGCCGCCGCGATTGCCGGGTACCCATTGCGAGTAGCCGTCGGCGGTGTCAATCAGGTCGAGGCCGGCGTCGACGAAAGCGTCTAGCACGGCAAACGATTTCGCGGTGTCCAGGCTCCAGCCGAACACGTTGCCACCGAGTGCGAGCGCCTGCACGGCAATGCCGGAACGGCCGAGTTCACGACGGCTCATTGACAATGCTCCGCAAAACGGGCGGATCGACGGGCGGGCGATGCGAGTGAGCAGAAGGGCGCCACGGCGGCGCCGAGCCGCTCAGGACAGCACGTTCGGGCGCTTGGCGCCGACGAAGCGTTTGGCCCAATAGGTTTCGCTGAGCTCGCTGACGCTGACGCGCTTGCCGCTCGACGGCGAGTGGATGAAGCGGCCATCGCCAAGATAGATGCCCACGTGCGAGACGTTCTTGCCGCGGATGCGGAAGAACACGAGGTCCCCGGTCTTCATCTCGGCGCGGTCGACCTTCGTGCCGGCGAGGTACTGGCTGGCCGAATCGCCCGGCAGCTCCTTGCCGAGCGTGTGCTGGTAGACGTAGCGCACGAAGCCGCTGCAGTCGAAGCCGGTCGACGGCTCGCGGCCGCCGCGGTGATAGCGGATGTTGCGCAGGGTCATCGCGAAGTCGGCGAGCACCTTGCGCAGACCGGTTGCCTGCGGAACGGTCGCCACGGGCGCCGGATCGGCCGCCTCGGCGGCGGTCTCGCCCAGCGTGAAGCTGCCGGCGGACGGTAGCGCGAATGAAGCAACGGAAGACAGGCGGTCCAGCTGCCAGTCGTGCAGGTCGGTATCGACCATGGGAGACGCGAAAACGGAAGCAGGAGCCAAAACAGCGAGCAATAGCAAGGACTTCATTCGCTGGAATGGCATGAGGCTCGGCTCCCCTGTCACTACGTTCTGAAGGTCGCCGAGCTGGGAGGGCGACCGCGTGGAGGGGCGACGTTAGCAAAGGGCTTTCGGGAAGTTGTTTGGCTGGCGTTAAGAAATAGCCGCCTTTACGTCGAATCCGTGATCCAGTGCCGTTTGCGCCTGGCGACCGGGTCGCGGAAAACCAGCGCGGCATCGTGCCCCGGGGGCTTGGCCCGCCGCTCGTGCCATGATCTGCGGCCCACGGTCGCGCCGCGCGGCTGCCACGACAGGTCCGGAGAACCCGCATGACGTCGTTCAAGAGCTTCCAGCCGCCCGTCCGCCTGCTGCTCGGTCCGGGGCCTTCGCCGGTGCCGCAGCGCATCCTCGATGCGCTGGCGCGGCCGACGATCGGCCACCTGGATCCGGCGTTCGTCGGCATGATGGACGAGGTGAAGGAGCTCCTGCGCTACGCGTTCCGCACGAACAATGCGCTGACCCTGCCGGTATCGGCGCCGGGTTCGGCCGGCATGGAGGCGGCGTTCGTCAACCTGATCGAGCCCGGCGACACGGTGATCGTCTGTCAGAACGGTGTGTTCGGCGGCCGCATGCGCGAGAACGTCGTGCGCATCGGCGCCGAAGCGATCATGGTCAAGGACGCATTCGGCGCGCCGGTCGACCTCGAAAAAGCCGAGGCTGCGCTGAAGGAAAACCCCGGTGCCAAGGCGCTCGCCTTCGTCCATGCGGAAACCTCGACCGGCGCGGTGTCCGACGCCGCGGCGTTGTGCAAGCTCGCGCGCGAACACGGCGCGCTGAGCATCGTCGATTCGGTCACCGGCCTCGGCGGCATTCCGGTCGAAGTCGATGCCTGGGGCGCCGACGCGATCTACTCCGGCTCGCAGAAATGCCTGGCCGCGCCGCCGGGACTGTCGCCGGTCAGCTTCGGCGAGGCGGCGCTCGCGGCACTGAAGGCGCGCAAGACGCCGGTGCAGAGCTGGTTCCTCGACATGAGCCTGATCATCAACTACTGGCAGGGCGCCGGCGCGCGCGCCTACCACCACACCGCGCCGATCAACATGCTGTACGGCCTGCACGAAGCCCTGGTCATGCTGCACGAAGAGGGCCTGGAAGCGGCCTGGGCGCGCCATCGCGCGAACCACCTGCGCCTGCGCGATGGTCTGGCCGCGCTCGACCTCGAGCTGTTCGTGGCCGAAGCCGCGCGCCTACCGCAACTGAACGCGGTCAAGGTGCCGGACGGCGTCGAAGAAGCTGCGGTGCGCCGCCGCCTGCTCGACGAGCACGGCATCGAGATCGGTGCGGGCCTGGGCGAGCTTGCCGGCAAGATCTGGCGCATCGGCTTGATGGGCGCGGGCAGCACGCCGCAGAACGTCGACCGCGTGCTCGGTGCGCTCGGCGAGATCCTGCGGCGCAAGGCCGCCTGACGCGCACGCCGCCTTCGGCGAAGGGTTTTGCCGAGCCGCCGACGGCGTCTATTCGGCAATACCCAGTGCGCGCCGGATCGCCGGCACGTCGACGTCGCGGATGTAGCGCGGAATGTTCTTCCAGACCGAGTGGAAGCCGTAGCCGCCGTGCTGGAGTTCTTCCAGCGCCTGCTGCTTGCTCCAGCCCTGATAGGCCATCCGGTACATCGCGGCGATCAGGCCGGTACGGTCGGCGCCGTGCTGGCAATGCAGCAGGATCGGCCCTTCGGCCTGCGCAGCACGTATTTCCTCGAGCGCGCGCACGATCTGCGCGTCGTCGATTTTCCAGGTCAGCAGCGGAATGCGCACCTGGCGGATGCCGCTGCCGGCCAGCACGTCGGCATCGGAGTGGAACGCGCGCAGATTGATCACGGTGCGCACGCCGAGCTGCCGCAGTTGCGCCACATCCGCTCGCGTCAGGCGTTCGCTGCGATAGAACGTGTCGGTGATGCGGTAGAGATTGCGCCGGGTATCGACCGGGCTCGCCCAGGCCGGATTGCGCGGCGCGGCCGTACCCGGCGGCCGCTCGGCCACGAGCGCGGCGCCTGCGTCATCGGCGGCCTTTGCGTACGGCAACGCCAGCAACGCGGCGCAGATCGCGATCGCGCACGCGGTCGAAGGTTTCATGTGGCCGATTCGGCGGCCAGCGCAGCGGCTGCGAAGGGCTCGATCAGCGTCGTCCAGCGCGCGTACTGCGCGCCCGAAGGGTGCAGCCCGTCGGCGACCAGCATGTCGTCGGCGTCGCCGGCATCGCGCGAGGCCGGCGTGATGTCGACGAAGACGATGCCGCTGCTCGCGGCGATGGTTCGCGCGGCGCCGTTGAAGGCGTCGATCTCGCGGGCGATCTGCGCGGCATCGCGGCCCTTGTCGTTCGCGAAGCGCGTCACGCCCCAGTCCGGGATCGACACGACGACGATGCGTTCGCGCCGCGCGCCCGCCAGCGCGGCCGCGCGCGCGACCAGGTCGACGAATTCGTCGCGGTAATTGTCGAGCGGACGTCCGCGATACTGGTTGTTGACGCCGATCAGCAAGGTGACCAGCGCATAGGGAGGCGCGAACGCCTGCGCGTCCATCGCGGTCGAGAGCTCGTCGGTGGTCCAGCCGGTCGTCGCGACGATCTGCGGATCGCCGATCGCCGCGCCGTTTGCGCGAAGCCGATGGGCAAGCTGCACGGGCCAGCGCTCGCCGGGCGCCACGCCTTCGCCGATCGTGTAGGAATCGCCGAGGGCGAGGAAGCGCGCCGGAGTCGAAACCGCGACGCGCGCCGTCACGCCACGCGCCGCTTCGCGCCGCTCTTCTCCGCCATGCGCACCAGCTCGCGTTCGATGCGCACGAAGACATCGTCGAGCACGGCGGGTTCGGGCAGCATCGTCACGCGGAAATGGTTGCGCGCGGGAATGTTGAAGCTCGATCCCGGCACCAGGATGATGTTCTCGTGCTCGAGCAGGCTGAGCGCGAACGTCTCGTCGTCGAAGCCGGGCAGGCGCTGCGGGTCGACGCCGGGGAACGCGTACAGCGCGGCATGCGGTTGCACGATCGTGAGGAATTCGCTGCGCGCGACACCGTTGCAGATCGCCGCGCGCGCCTCGTACAGGCGCCCGCCCGGCTGGGTCAGCGCGCTGATTTCGCTCGGTCCTTCCAGTGCGGGTTTGACGGCCCACTGCGCCGGCACATTGCTGCACAGGCGCAGGGAAGCGAGCAGGTCGAGCGCGTGCAGCAAGGGCTTGATGCGGCGTTCGGCACCGGTCACCGAACCCCAGCCGATGCGATAGCCGCAGGCCAGGTGCACCTTCGACAGGCCGCCATAGCTGATGCAGGGCACGTCGCCGGCAAGCGGCGCGATCGGCTCGAAGCGTGCGCCGTCGTAGAGCACGCTGTCGTAGATCTCGTCGCACAGCAGCACCAGCCCGTGCCGCGCGGCGACGGCGACCAGCGCTTCGAGCACCGCGCGCGGATAGACCGCGCCGGTCGGGTTGTTCGGGTTGATGATGACCAGCGCCTTGGTGCGCGGCGTGACCAGCGCGGCGATCTCGTTCGGATCGGGCAGGTGGTCGCGTTCGGGCGGGCAGGCGTAGTTCACCGGCACGCCGCCGTTGAGGCGCGTCGCGGCGGTCCACAAGGGATAGTCCGGCGCCGGGATCAGCACTTCGTCGCCCGGATCGAGCAGGGCGCGCAGGCTGAGGTCGATCAGTTCGCTGACGCCATTGCCGATGAAGACGCGCTCGGCCGCGGCGTCGGCCCGATTGCGCCGGTGCTGGGCGGCGACCGCTTCGCGGGCCTCCAGCAGGCCCTGCTGGTGACAGTAGGCTTCGCTCTGCGGCAGCCTGGCCGAGATCGCGTCGCGCAGGTGCTGCGGTACGCGGAAACCGAACAGGCCCGGGTTGCCGATGTTGAGGCGCAGGATGCTGCGCCCTTCCGCTTCGAGTTCGTGCGCACGCCGGCTGAGTGGCCCGCGGATATCGTACCGAACCTGGTCGAGGCGGCTGCTGACCGCCACGGTTTGCTTCTCCATCGAACGTCCCGCCGTTGCTACGTCTTGCCGATGCTAGCAGCGCCGCAGCGGCCCTGCACGCAACCCGGTCCCTTATGCGAATGCGCCATACCGATGGCGGAAGAAGCGCCGAACACCGCTAGAATCGGTCGATGCAGCTCACGGCAGACGACGAACAGCAGCTCGCCCGGATTGGTTGGCGCAGCAGTGCATTGCCCGACGACCTACCTGCGGCGAGCCTTTTGGCACGCGTCGTCGCCCAGCATCGAGCCGGCTACCAGCTGCACGACGGCCGCGAGGTGTTCAACGCGCAGCCGGCCGCGCGCTTCCTCAAGCGCGACCTCGATCCGACCGCGCGGCCCGCGGTCGGCGACTTCGTGATCGTGGCGCCAGGCGCTCCGCCGACGATCGAGCGCATCCTGCCGCGCCGTACCGAACTGCAGCGCGGCGCTGCCGGCGAGAGCCGCAAGCGCCAGGTCATCGCGACGAATATCGACGCAGTGTTCGTGCTCAGCGGACTCGACGGCGACTTCAACCCGGCCCGCATCGAGCGCTATCTGCTGCTGATCCAGGGCAGTGGCGCGACACCGGTGATCGTCTTGACCAAGGCCGACACCGTCGCGGCCAGCGCGGCCGCGCATGCAGAACTGCGCCAGCGCGTACCGCCGGCGATCGCGATCGTCGCGGTCAATGCGAAATCGGCCGAGAGCGTCGCGCCGCTGCTCGCCTACCTTGGTCCCGGTCATACTGCCGTGCTGGTGGGATCGTCCGGCGCCGGCAAGTCGACGCTGACCAACACCTTGCTCGGCGAAGCGCGCCAGGCGACCGGCGCCGTGCGCGAGCACGACAGCCGCGGGCGCCACACGACGACGCACCGCGCCCTGATCCAGCTGCCGAGCGGCGCCTGCCTGATCGACACGCCGGGCATGCGCGAGCTCAAGATGACCGGCGACGAGGCGATCGACGAAGGCCAGTTCGCCGACATCGACGAACTCGCACAATCGTGCCGCTTCGGCGACTGCAGCCACCAGAGCGAACCCGGCTGCGCCGTGCAGGCCGCGCTCGCCGACGGCCGCCTCGACCCCGCGCGCTGGCAGAACTACCTGAAGCTGCGCGACGAACTCGCCGCCGCCGCGGACTCGCTCGAAGCGCAGATGCGCAGGAAGAGCGAGTCGCGGGTTCTGACCAAGGCGCTCAACAAGCGCCTTGGGGAGAAATACGGCCGATGACCAAGGCGGGTCGTCTCAGGGAGCCGCCTCGCCGCTCGCCCGCACCATGAACGCGCCGGGCAGAACGACGACCGTGGTGTCGTCCATGCGCGCGCCGAAAGGCGCGGCGGCAAGGTTGTCGATCGTCGCGGCGATGTCGGGCGCATAGAAGAACCAGGACGTGTCGCCGGGCGCATTCGTGTCGACGCGTGCCGGGCGATCTTCGCCGCCTTGCAGCTTGGCGCTGGCGCCGACGAAGAAGCCGCCGTGCACCCAGGTCGGCGAGAGGTCGACGCTGAAGAACGTGTCGTTGAATACGTCCGGCGTCGCCGGCACGCTGGCGATCACGTGTGCGTTGCGCGGGTCGAAATCGGCGTCGTCGTCTTCGAGCAGCCAGAACGTGACCGGACCGTTCGCGAGCGACGGAAACGTCGGGCCGAACGCGACCGACAAGCGCGTGATGATTTCGCCGCCGGGCTGCGCGAGGTAGTAGTTGCCCCACAGCATGTCCGGGTCGAACGTCGAGGGCGGCCCCTGGTTCGTGTCGCCGTCGCCGTCGTCGTACGCGTATTCGAACGTTGCTGCCGCGGCGCCGTCGAAGCCGTCCGCGAAGATCGTGTCGTTCGGCGGCTGCTGGATCTCGAATGCGCCGATGTCGGCGGCGGCGCCGGAGACGCGTGCGAACCCGCTGCCGCGCTGGTCGAAGTCGAGCGCGGCGTCATCGTTGCCGGCGTCGATCGCAGGGCTGCCGGCGCCCAGCGCGTGCGTGCGCGTGGGGCCGCCATTCAACGCGAGCGGGAGCAACAGGGGGTCGTCGGCGACCGTGTCGGCGGGCAGCGCGACGCCTGTGCCGGCCGCCATCACGAGGTCGTTTGCGCCGGTGACGGCGATCGCTTCGTCGGCATCGAGGTCCGGCGCGAAAGCGGCCGTCGCGCCGGCCGTGTTCGTCGCGACGATCGTGCTGCGCATCTGCAGCGTGCCGCTGCTGTCTTCGATGCCGGCCAGACGGAACAGGATGCCGCCGCCGCCGTCACCGGTCGCGCCGTTGTTCGCGATCGTGCTGTTGTCGAGGTAGAGCGGGCGCGAACTGCCGATGCCGCCGCCCGCGCCGGCCATATTGCCCGAAATGGTGCTGTCGACGATCGTCAGCTTGGTCTGCGGGTTGGTGCCGCCCGGTTCGCCGTAGACGCTGTAGATCGCCTTGAAGAGGCCTCCGCCGTCGCCGTCGGCGCTGTTGCCGTCGATCGTCGAGCCGCTGATCGAAGCGATGCCGCGCACGTAGACGCCGCCGCCTCTCGCGTCCTGGCCGTCGTTGGTCGCTTCGATCGAGTTGCCCGAGATCGTGCTGTCGACCATCGTCAGGTTGTGGCGGACGTATAGGCCGCCACCGACGCTGGCGTAACCGCTGTACTGTGCGTAGGGCGCCGTCGCGTGGTTGTCGCTGATCGTGCTGCGGATCAACGTCGCGTCGCCACCGACGTAAGCGCCGGCGCCGGCGACGTTGCTGTGTACGCCGACGCCGGTCACGTCGGAATTCGTGATCGTACTGTCGGTCATTTCCAGCGTGTTGACGTCGACCGCGCCGCCGAACAGGAATCGATAGCTGCTGACGGAATGGCAATCGGTCACGCGGACGCGATTGAGCGCGACGGTGCCGCCGAAGCCTTCGACGCAGGCGCCGACGCCGTAGCCGTAGTAGCCGTTCGCGATCGTGAGATCGTTCGCGGTGAATGTGCCCTTGTCGCTGGAAAAGCCGCCGACGACGAAAACCTCGGACTGACCGGCCGCGTCGATCGTCAGCACGTCGCGTCCGGGTCCCTGGATCGTGACGTCGTAAAGCTGGTGTTCGCCGAGCGCGCTGCTGTCGATCGCGCCCTGCGTCAGCGTGATCGTGCTGCAGGTCAGCGCGCTGAGGTCGACGGTGTCGCCTTCGGCGGCGCCCGCGAGCACGTTGCGCAACGTGCCGGGATCGTCGTCGTCGAGACAGCTGGTGACCGGCAGATTCGCGCCGCCGCTCGGTGCTGCCGGCTTCGACGGCGTCGTCGATGCGGCAGCGCGCGCGCGGCGCGATTGAAGACGCAACGCGTATCGTGTGGAGGGCGTGGCGGCCGTGTGCGGTGCGGCAGAAGCCGTGACCGAACCACCCGCAGTGGTAGTGAGGAACGCACACGCCAGCGCAGCGGCCAACGGTGTCGCGTGCAGGCGAACGGTGAAGCGACTTGCATGAAGCATCGGCGTCTCCTTGTCGATCGAGCCGTGCTCCCCCTTGAATCCCCGCTGCATCCTAGCAGAGCGAGTCTGCTATCTTCGCTTCGACGTGCGTCCAGCGCGGGTGGGCATGGCTTCAAGCGAACAGCCGGACTTCTATGCGGAACTCGACCAGCGCCTGGTCGCGGCCACGCGCGGCATACGCCTGCTCGCGACGGTGAGCTGGCCGGCGTCGATCGAGCTCGAGTTCATCGCCGCCTGGAAGCGGGGCGAGGCGACGCTGCCCGAGATCGCCTACGCGCACGCGGATTTTTCGGCCACGCGCGAAGCGCTCGCCGAGGTCGTGCAGGCCGCCGATCCCGCGCATCCGCTCGGCGACTACATCCGGCGCACGGCCGAATCCTGGCGCGTGGCGACCGAACTGCTCGACGCGATGGGCACGCCCGGCATCACCGCGCCGTCGGCGACGCTGTACGGCCGCCCGGACGATCGCGTGCCGGGCGCGAAGCTGACCAACCTCGACGCGGCGCGGCACTTCATCGCGATCGCCGACGAATACCACAGCGAGGCCGGACTCGACGAGGTCGAAGTGCCGATCGCGGCCGAGACGCTGCAATGCGAGCTGCAGCAGCGCCTCGACGCGTTCTTCGGCGCCGAGGTCGTGCGCGTCGAGACCGATCCGGACCTGATCGCGAAGGCGGCGGCCGGCGCAACGCGCATTCGCCTGCGCTCGGCGACGAGCTTTTCCGACTACGACCGCGACCAGCTGCTGGCGCACGAAGCCTTCGTGCATTCGCTGACCGCGCTGAACGGACGCGCGCAGCCGCATCTGAAATCGCTGGCGCGCTCGTCGCCGCGCATCACCGCGACGCAGGAGGGCCTGGCCGTGTTCGCCGAGCTGATGTCGGGCTCGATCGACATCGCTCGCATGAAGCGCATCTCCTTGCGCATCCTCGCGATCGACATGGCGCTCAACGGCGCCGACTTCATCGAGGTGTTCCGCTTCTTCCTCGACGCCGGCCAGACCGAGGCCGACAGCTTCGCCTCGGCGCAGCGCGTGTTCCGCGGCGCGCCGACCGGCGGCGGCTCCGCGTTCACCAAGGACGCGGTCTACCTGCACGGCCTGCTGTCGGTCCATACGTTCTTCCGCTGGGCGCTCAAGAACCAGCGCATGGCGCTGTGCCGCAACCTGTTCGCCGGCAAGCTCGCGCTGCACGACGTGCTGGCGCTGGAACCCTATTTCGACAACGGCTACATCGCTCCGCCGCGCTACCTGCCGCCGTGGGTGCAGCACGCGCACGGCCTCGCCGGCATCCTCGCGTTCTCGCTGTTCGCCAACCAGATCCGCCTCGATCGCGTCGAGGCGGAGGATCTGGTGCTGGGGTTGTGAGATCCGTATTCGTGTCGAATTTTCGGGGCCCGTGCCGCGGTGCGCGCGCCGGCGGACGCGTCGCGTTCGCTTCTATTCCGGCTTTCCAACGGAGATCGTCCATGCGCAATATCCTGCTGGCTGCCGCATCGCTCCTCGCCCTCGCGCGCGTCGCGGGCGCGGCGGAGACGGCGCAGCAGATGCTGCAGCCTTCGCTGCCTCAGATGACCGCCTGGCGGCGCGACCTGCACGAGCACCCCGAGCTCGGCAATCACGAGGTGCGCACGGCGGCGTTCGTCGCGCAGACGCTGAAGAAGTTCGGCTACGAAGTGCGGACAGGCATCGCGCATACCGGCGTGGTCGGCGTGCTTCGCGGCGGCAAGCCGGGACCGAAGCTCGCGATCCGCGCCGACATGGACGCGCTGCCGGTGGCCGAGGAAGTCGACCTGCCGTTCGCGTCGAAGGCGAAGGGCAAGTATCTCGGCAAGCCCGTCGGCGTGATGCATGCCTGCGGCCACGACGCGCACATGGCGATGACGCTCGGCGTCGCCGAAGCGCTGGCGAAGCGGCGCCAGGATCTTGCGGGCGACGTCATGCTGATCTTCCAGCCGGCCGAAGAAGGCGTGCCGCCGGGCGAGGAGGGCGGCGCGTCACTGATGGTCAAGGAAGGCGTGTTCAAGGATTTCAAGCCGGACGCAATCCTCGGCATGCATGTCGTCAGCACGCTGACGGTCGGCCAGGTCGGCGTGCGCGCCGGCGGCATCATGGCCAGTTCCGATGCGTTCCGCATGACCGTGCACGGGCGCCAGAGCCACGGCGCGACGCCGTGGAAGGGCATCGACCCGATCGTCGCCGCGGCGCAGATCGTGACCGACGCGCAGCTGATCGTCAGCCGCCAGCTCGACATCAACAAGCAGCCCGCCGTACTAACGTTCGGCACGTTCGACGGCGGCACGCGCTTCAACATCGTGCCGGACAGCGTGGAACTGTCCGGCACGATCCGCACGTTCGACGAGGGCATGCGCAAGCAGATCATGGACAGCCTGCGCACGGTCGCCGAGCACGTCGCCGCGGCCAACGGCGCCAGTGTGACCGCGCAGATTCCGTCCTCCGACAGCACCAACCCGGTCAACGTCAACGATCCGACGTTGACGGCACGCGTTCGCGCAAGCCTCGAGAAGGCGCTCGGCAAGGCGTCCGTGGTCGAACCCGACCGCTGGACGGCCTCGGAGGATTTTCCCTATTTCGGGCTTGGCGCCGCGGCGCCCAGCGTTTATTTCTTCGTCGGCGCGACGCCTGCCGGCCAGGACACGACGACGGCGCCGACCAACCATTCGCCGAAGTTCTTCCTCGACGAGGGCGCGCTCGCCGTCGGCAGCGAGGCGATGCTGCAGGCGGCGCTGGACTATCTCGGCTACGCCGCGCCATGAAGCCGCAGGCCGGCTGCGGACAGGGCGCCGCGACGGCGATGCTATAGTCGCGGACACCTCATACCATCGCGCCGACCTCCCCGCGGCGCCACTGCAAAACCACTCCATGTCCACCATCGAAGAACTCAAGCAAGCCGCCCTCGACTACCACCGCAAGGCGCCGGCCGGCAAGATCAAGGTCACGCCGACCAAGTCCGTCGTCACGCAGCGCGAACTCTCGCTCGCCTATTCGCCGGGCGTCGCCGCCGCGTGCGAAGAGATCGTGCGCGATCCGCACGAGGTGGCCAACCTCACCGCGCGCGGAAATCTGGTCGCCGTGATCACCAACGGCACCGCCGTGCTCGGGCTCGGCAACATCGGTCCACTGGCCGCCAAGCCGGTCATGGAAGGCAAGGGCGTGCTGTTCCAGAAGTTCGCCGGCATCGACGTGTTCGACATCGAGATCGCCGAGAACGACCCGGACAAGCTGGTCGACATCATTGCCAGCCTGGAGCCGAGCTTCGGCGGCATCAATCTCGAAGACATCAAGGCGCCGGAGTGCTTCGAGGTCGAGAAGAAGCTGCGCGAACGCATGAAGATCCCGGTCTTCCACGACGACCAGCACGGCACCGCGATCATCGTCGGCGCCGCGGTCATCAATGCGCTGCACGTCGCCAAGAAGGACATCGGCAGCATCAAGTTGGTCTCGACCGGCGCCGGTGCGGCCGGCATCGCCTGCCTGGACATGCTGGTCAGCCTCGGCGCGAAACCCGAGAACATCTGGGTCGCCGATCGTCTCGGCGTGGTCTGGAAAGGCCGCGTCGAAGAGATGGATCCGAACAAGTGCCGCTACGCGCGCGAGACGAGCGCGCGCACGCTCGACGAGATCATCGACGGCGCCGACATCTTCCTCGGCCTCTCCGCGCCGGGCGTGCTGAAGCCGGCGATGGTCGCGCGCATGGCTGAGCGACCCGTCATCCTCGCGCTGGCCAACCCGACGCCGGAAATCCTGCCCGAGGAAGCGAAGGCGGTGCGGCCCGACGCGATCATCGCGACCGGCCGTTCGGACTATCCGAACCAGGTCAACAACGCGCTGTGCTTCCCGTACATCTTCCGCGGCGCGCTCGACGTCGGCGCCACGACCATCAACGAAGCGATGAAGGTCGCCTGCGTGCACGCGATCGCCGAGTTGGCGCGGCGCGAGGCGAGCGACGTCGCCGCGCGCGCGTACGGCGGGCAGACGCTGTCGTTCGGTCCGGACTACATCATTCCGCAGCCGTTCGATCCGCGCCTGATCGTGCAACTGGCGCCGGCGGTCGCCAAGGCGGCGATGGACTCGGGCGTGGCGACGCGGCCGATCGCGGATTTGCGCGCGTACTGGGAAAAGCTCAACGCGTTCGTGTTCCGAACGACGCTGCTGATGAAGCCGGTGTTCGCGCGCGCGAAGGCCGATCCCCGGCGCGTCGTCTACGCCGAGGGTGAAGAAGAGACGGTGCTGCGCGCCGTGCAGGCGGTCGTCGACGAAGGCATCGCAAAACCCATCCTGATCGGGCGCCCGTCGGTCATCGACTCGCGCATCGAACGCCTGTGCCTGCGCCTGAGGCCCGGTATCGACTTCGAGCTGTGCAACATCGAGAGCGACCCGCGTTTCAAGGACTACTGGACGCTCTATCACGAATTGATGCAGCGCCGCGGCGTCACGCCGGACAGCGCGAAGGCGCTGGTGCGCTCGCGTTCGACGGTGATCGCCGCGCTGATGCTGCGCCGGGGCGAGGCCGACGCGATGATCTGCGGTCTGGTCGGGCGCTACCAGAAGAAACTCAGCTACATGCGCGGCATCATTCCGCTCGATCCGGGCGTCGAGGCGTTGTCGGCGATGAGCGCGGTGTTCAACGACCGCGGCGTGTTCTTCTTCCTCGACACGCACGTGGCGGTCGATCCGGACGCCGAACGCATCGCCGCGGCCGCCGCGCAGGCGTCGCTGCGCCTGAAGCTGTTCGGCATCACGCCGAAGGTCGCGATCCTGTCGCATTCGAACTTCGGCAGTCACGACGATCCGAGCGCGCAGAAGATGCGCCGCGTCGTCGAGCTGCTGCGCGAGCGCCTGCCCAAGGTCGAGATCGAAGGCGAGATGCATGCGGACACCGCGCTGAACCCCGACGTGCGCGCGCAGCTGTTCCCGAACTCTCGCATGACCGGTTCGGCCAACGTGTTCGTCTGTCCGAACATGGACTCGGCGAACATCGCGTTCAACATCACGCGCGTGATGACCGACGGCGTCGTGCTCGGCCCCATCCTGATGGGCCTGTCCAAGCCCGCGCACGTGCTGACACCGGCCGCGACCGTGCGGCGCGTCTACAACATGACCGCGCTCGCGGTCGTCGAAGCGCAGATCCGCGAGCAGGCCGCGAAGGTCGGCGGCTGACCCTCGCTACGGTGCGATCACGATACGGTTGGCGCTGCCGCTGAGGCTGCGATTCAATGTCAGCCAGAGTTCGCCGGCGTCGCTGCGTACGGACGGGAAATAGTCCGCGTCCTGCGCCAGCGCCACGCCGTTCAACGTGACCGACGACGGCAGCGCCGCCGCGTAGCCGCGTACGATCAACAACGGCTGCCGCAGCGTGCCGCTGCCGACGGCGATGTTCGCGTCGAGCCTGTTGCCGTCGGCGGTGAACGCCAACGCGCCGTAGACCGCATCGTAGCCGGTAGGCTGCAGCGTCCTCGGCGTGCTGTCGGCGATGCCCGACGCGCCTTGCGTCGCGACCGCGCCGACCGCAGCGCTGAGGGCGAGGCCCTGCACCGTTTCGACGCCGCGCACTTGGGCGCCGACCGGGTCGGACGAGTGCGTGCCGAGCACGATGTACGTCGAGTAGCTCTTCTTCGGCCAGCCCGGCGCCATCGGATCGCCCGGCAGAGCGGTGCCGTTGCTGCCGCCGCCGTATTCGCCGTTGCCGCGGATGCGGTACTGCGACTGGCCGAGGAAGCCGAAGTTCGTGCCCCAGGCGAGGCGTGCGTTCTGCGTCGGCGAACCGACGCCGATCTCGTAGTTGATCGACTGGAACGGCCAGTCGTAGTCGCAAGGCATCACGTAGTTGCCGTCGCAGCCGTCACCGTCGGCGCTGGTGTGGTTCCACAGGTCCTGGCCCCAGTAGCCGCCAGCGTCCTGCTGCTGGATCGTCTGCGTCTGCACGACGCCCATCGTGGCGTCGACGCCGGAGGCCCACAGCGCGACGTACGGCACGGTGTTCGGCTGGTTCCAGGTCCATTCGCTCGAAAAGGTCACCGGGTCGGTCGTGCTGATGAACTTGTAGTAGTCGCCCCACGCTGTGCCGGCGATCGGAGCGCGCGCGCCGTCGCTGGTGGCGCCGTCGATGCGCAGCTGGCCATAAGGCGCGCGCGAATCGTCCTCGAGCCGGCCCGCCGGTACGGCCGACAGGTCGTAGGTGATCGCCCACAGCGGATCGTCGCGACCGCTGGAGAACACCCAGTCGATCGTGACCGGCAGGTCGTACTGCTGCGCCGGCGCATTCGCCGTGCAGTAGCGCGGGTAGTTCTGCGTGAAGCGGAAGATCGCGTGATGGCGGCCTTCGAATACGCGCTGGAAATGGCCTGCGGTGAAGTGGCCGAGGCTGGAGGAATCGCCGCCGCCGGTGCAATGCGAAGCGTCGTCGTACGGATGCGAGACGACGTAGCCGAAGCCGCCGAAACCGTCGTCGGTCGGCCGCACGGTTCGCGTCGCCGCGCCGGCCTGGTAGTCGAACTCGCGCAGCTCGCCGCCGCGCGTGCCGCCGCTGCCGCTGCCGCCGTCGTTGTGCGCGAGCACGGCCGTGCGCGGCAGGCTCGCGCTGTCGCGCCAGGTGAAGCGGTCGCCGAGCAGGCCATCGACGGCCACATCGTGATCGATCGCGAGACCGTCGATCGGCGATGAACCGCCGGTGTCGAAACCGTCGGCGAAGATCGCGTCTGATGCGACCGAGGGCAGCGAGACGTCGTCGAAGTAGACCGTCGGCTGCGTGCCGTCCGAGTCGCTCTGGATGTCGATGCGATCGTAGCTGCCGAGCGCGGCGAAGACGGGAATCGCCGCCAGCGGAACGTCCGCCTCGCGCCATGCACCGGCGGCCGGCGCGCCGCCGTCGATGTAGTCGTTCAGCGCGACGCTCGCGATCGTGCCGGCGCCGCTGTTCTGCAGAAACAGCGTCAGTGCCTGACCGCCCGCCATGCCGCCATGGACCCAGAGCCGCAGCGCCGGGCGATCGGTGAGGGCGTAGACGCCGCCGCCGTGGAAGAACGAAACCGCGTTGTAGTCGTTGCCGGCCAGGCGGATCGAATGACTGCCGCCGTGCACCGGTGTCGTGTTCGAGAAATCGCTGCCGCCGCCGTAGGAATAATCCTGGAAGCCGTTCTCGAGGGCGTCGTCGTAGATCGTGAGGTCGGCCGCGCGGCCGTAGGCGGCCGCCAATGCGAAGAAGGAGCCGATGGCTCGGTGCAGCACTCGTTGTCGACGCATGAAAATCCCCAGGATGAAAGCTTCGGAAAGGGTCGGGCCGCGCGGCCCGGCCGCGCGGGTGCCGGAACGATGCGGGTCAGGGCAGGAAAGCAGCGCGCACGGCGTCGAGCAGCGGATCGCGCTGTCCCGGCGGCAGGTCGGCGAGGTGGCCCTGGCTGATGGTCCAGATGATCGTGCCGCCGAAGCCTTGCGCGCGCACGAAGGCGCCTTTCTCGGCGATCGACTGCGCGTCCTCGTAGCTGACGAACGTGCAACCGTCGTTGCCGAGTGGCGCCACCGACGAGAGGTAGGGCACGCGGGCCGTCGCATCGAAGACGTAGGCCGACGGCGTGTAGTAGTTCTCGGCGATGTTCGCGTAGCTCATCGTGCCGTCGCCAGCCGCGATCGTGCCGCCGTCCTGGTGCGGCTCGGTGACGCCCTGCCAGCAGTAACCGTAGAACGCGGTGCCGGCGCCCAGCTTGGCGGCCGGCACGCCCGAGGCGAGATAGAACGCGAGGCTGCTGGCGACCGACGAGGGCGTCGTCGGCGTCTCGCCGTGCAGCGCCGAGTTGTGCCAGCTCTGCCAGCCGTCCCAGGGGCCGGCCATGTCGTAGGTCATCACATCGATGCGATCGAACAGCGGCGCGATCTGACCCCAGAACGGGTCCGGCGGGTCGGCGAAGTTCGCGTTCGCCCAGTTCACTGGCACGGTCAGGATCGCGCCGGGTCGCGCGTTTCTCAGCGCCGTGGCGAGGGCCTGGAAATCCGGGCGGTCGCCGTCGTCGAGCGGCTCCCAGTCGAGGTCCAGGCCATCGAAGCGGTAGGTGTCCAGCGCCGCCAGCAGGTTGGTGACGAAGGCGGCGCGGTGGGCGGCCGAGGCGGCGCCGCGCCAGCCGTCGATCTCGCCGGCGCCGCCGACCATCAGCACGGCCTTGCGCCCGGCTGCGTGGGCGGCGTCGACTGCGGCCTGCGCCCAGATCGGCCCGTCGACCGCGTCGATGTCGAAATCGGTGGTCAGGCTGCCGTCGGCGAGCGGCCGCGCGCGGCCGACCATCAAGTGCGTGACGGCGCTGAAATCGACCTCGCCGATCGGGTAGAGATCGCGTTCGTAGCCCACATAGTAGCCGGCGACCCAGCGTGGCGATTCGAAGCCGCTGGCGAAGATCGCGTCGTTCGCAGGCAGGCCCGCGTGCACGGCGGCGCCGGCGAGCAAACCGGTGCCGAGCAGGGCGAGGCCGGACAGGAGGCGCATGGATTCCCCGATCGATGACGACGGCACTGTATACGCGATGGCGCCGCCGGAACCGCCATCCGGCCACAGTTCGCGCCTCGGCCGTCGAATGGCCGCACGGCTGTGCAGCATGCAGTTGTCGTCCCGGCCGACTAAACTTGCGTTCCCTTGCGACGGCGTGGACGCCGCCGGCGGCAACAATGCAGCGCGCCCGCACGCTGCCTCCGAGAGAAGTGCATGAATCAGCTCAACGATATCCTCGACCAGGACCTCGATCCCGCCGAGACGCAGGAATGGACCGACGCGCTGAAGGGCGTCATCAACGCCGACGGCACCGGCCGCGCGCATTACCTGCTCGAGCGCATGGTCGACGAGACGCGGCGCGCCGGCGGCTACCTGCCGTTCGACATGACGACCGAGTACGTCAATACGATCCCGCCGCAGCTGGAGGCGCGCACGCCGGGCGACGCGACGATGGAATGGCGCATCCGCTCGCTGATCCGCTGGAACGCGATGGCGATGGTCGTGCGCGCGAACCGCAAGCCGGGCGATCTCGGCGGCCACATCGCCAGCTTCGCCTCGTCGGCGACGCTGTACGACGTCGGCTTCAACCACTTCTGGCGCGCGCCGAGCGAGAACCACCCCGGCGACCTGGTATTCCACCAGGGCCATTCCAGTCCCGGCGTGTATGCGCGCTCGTTCCTCGAAGGGCGCATCGACGAGGAGCAGCTCGACCATTTCCGCATGGAAGTGGCCGGTCACGGCAAGGGCCTGTCCTCGTATCCGCATCCGTGGCTGATGCCGGACTACTGGCAGGTGCCGACCGTGTCGATGGGCCTGGGGCCGCTCCAGGCGATCTACCAGGCGCACTTCATGAAATACCTGGAGCACCGCGGCCTGATCGCGCCGAGCGACCGCAAGGTGTGGTGCTTCATGGGCGACGGCGAGTCGGACGAGCCCGAATCGCTCGGCGCCATCTCGCTGGCCGGCCGCGAGGGCCTGGACAACCTGATCTTCGTGATCAACTGCAACCTGCAGCGCCTAGACGGCCCGGTGCGCGGCAACGGCAAGATCATCCAGGAACTGGAAGGCGTGTTCCGCGGCGCCGGCTGGAACGCGATCAAGGTGGTCTGGGGCAGTTACTGGGATCCGCTGCTGGCGCGCGACACCAAGGGCATCCTGCGCAAGCTGATGATGGAAACCGTCGACGGCGAGTACCAGAACTGCAAAGCCTTCGGCGGCGCGTACACGCGCGAGCATTTCTTCGGCAAGTATCCGGAGACGCGCGAGCTCGTCGCGAACCTGTCCGACGACGACATCTGGCGCCTCAACCGCGGCGGCCACGATCCGCACAAGGTCTACGCGGCCTACCACGAGGCGGTCAACACGAAGGGCCGGCCGACCGTCATCCTCGCCAAGACCGTCAAGGGCTACGGCATGGGCGCGGCGGGCGAATCGCAGAACCCGACGCACCAGCAGAAGAAGCTCGACAACGAAGCCGTGCGCGCATTCCGCGACCGCTTCAACATTCCGGTCGCCGACGACAAGGTCGACGAGGTGCCCTACTACCATCCGGGCAAGGACTCGCCGGAAGTGCAGTACCTGATGGAGCGCCGCAAGGCGCTCGGCGGGTTCCTGCCGCAGCGCCGCGCGAAGAGCGCGTCGATCGTGGTGCCGGAGCTTTCGGCCTTCGAGCAGATCACCAAGGGCAGCGGCGAGCGCGAGATCTCCACCACGATGGCGTTCGTGCGCGGCATCAACCTGATGTTGCGCGACAAGCAGGCCGGACCGCGCATCGTGCCGATCGTCGCCGACGAAGCGCGCACGTTCGGCATGGAAGGCATGTTCCGCCAGATCGGCATCTACGCGCCGTTCGGCCAGAAGTACAAGCCGGTCGATGCCGACCAGCTGATGTACTACCGCGAGGACCAGAAGGGACAGGTGCTGCAGGAAGGCATCAGCGAACCCGGCGCGATGAGCGCCTGGATGGCCGCGGCGACGAGCTATTCGGTCAGCGACGTGCCGATGCTGCCGTTCTACATCTACTACTCGATGTTCGGCTTCCAGCGGATCGGCGACCTCGCCTGGGCGGCGGGCGACATGCGCGCGCGCGGATTCCTGGTCGGCGGCACCGCGGGCCGCACGACCTTGAACGGCGAAGGCCTGCAGCACGAGGACGGCCATTCGCACCTGCTCGCCGGAGCGATTCCGAATTGCCGCGCCTACGATCCGACGTTCTCCTACGAGATCGCGGTGATCCTGCAGGACGGCTCGCGCCGCATGCTGCAGGAGCAGGAGGACGTCTACTACTACGTCACCGTGATGAACGAGAACTACGCGCACCCGGACATGCCGGCCGGCGCCGAGGCCGACATCATCAAGGGCATGTATCTGTTCCGGGATTCGGGAATCGGGAATGGGGAGTCGGGCAAGGGCAAAACCAAGGCGAAGAACATTCCGACCGTGCAACTCCTAGGGTCGGGGACGATCCTGCGCGAGGTGATTGCTGCCGCGGAGCTGCTCGACAAGGAGTTCGGCGTGGCGTGTGACATCTGGTCGTGCCCGAGCTTCTCGGAACTGCGCCGCGACGGGTTCGACGCCGAGCGCTGGAACCGCCTGCATCCGATGGACAAGTCGCCGCGCAAGGCGCACGTGACCGCCTGCCTCGAAGATCGCGCCGGCCCGGCGATCGCCGCGACCGACTACGTACGCGAGTACGCCGACCAGATCCGCGCCTTCATGCCGAACGGCAAGCGCTACACCGTGCTCGGCACCGACGGCTTCGGCCGCAGCGACACGCGCGCGAACCTGCGCGCGTTCTTCGAAGTCGATCGCTACTGGATCGCGCATGCGGCGATCGCCGCGCTGGCCGCCGAAGGCAAGATGAATCCGGAAGACGTCGCGCGCGCGATCAAGCAGTGGAAGCTCGATCCGGAGAAGCCCAATCCGCTGACGGTGTAGGTCGTTTGCGGGTGTTCGCTCTGAAAGAGCCGAAGATTGGAACACGAAGAATGAGGAAGGGCACGAAGAACACGAATAAGAAACGCATTTTCAGCTTCTCTTCGTGACCTTCGTGTTCTTCGTGTCGATATCTTCGGCTTCGGCTCTTTCGAATCCGCAATGCCGTCTGATTTTCCAGGTATCCGAGAGATGACCCCAGTGCGTCGCGTTTCCTTTGCTGCGTTGTTCGCAGCGTGCCTGCTCGCCGGCTGCTCGTCGACGCCGCACAAGACGGCCGCCGCGCCGAAGATCGGCCACGTCTTCGTCCTCGTGCTCGAGAACCAACCGTTCGATACGACCTTCGGTGCGCAGTCGCCGGCGCCGTATCTTGCGCACGAACTGGTGCCGCAGGGCGCATTGCTGCGGCAGTACTTCGGCATCGGCCATTTCAGTCTCGGCAACTACATCGCGATGATCAGCGGGCAGGCGCCGAACCCGGCGACGCAGGCCGATTGCGGCGTGTTCGGCGAGTTCGTCGCGAGCGGCCCGATGAATGCGGACGGCCAGCTGCCCGGCGAGGGCTGCGTTTATCCGGCATCGGTCAAGACCGTCGCCGACCAGCTCGACGCCGCCGGCCATTCGTGGAAAGGCTACATGGAAGACATGGGCCGCGACCCGGCGCGCGAACCGGCCGCGTGCGGGCGCGTCGCGATCGGCGCCAAGGACGTGACCAATCGTGCGGCGGCGAACGACCAGTACGCCGACAAGCACAACCCGTTCATCTATTTCCACTCGATCATCGACGACGAGCAGCGCTGCGAGCAGCACGTCGTCAACCTCGACGCCCTGACCGGCGATCTGCAGAAGATCGAGACGACACCGAACTACGCCTTCATCACGCCGAACCTGTGCAACGACGGCCACGATGCTCCGTGCAAGAACGGCGATCCCGGCGGTCTCGTCTCGGCCGATGCGTTCCTGCGGCTCTGGGTTCCGCGCATCCTCGACTCGCCGGCGTTCAAGCAGGACGGCCTGCTCGTGATCACGTTCGACGAAGGCATGCTCGACAGCACCGCCTGCTGCGGCGAGCGCGACCTGCCGGGCGGCAAGCCGGCAGGGCTCGACGGCCCCGGCGGCGGCCGCATCGGCGCGCTGATGCTGTCGCCGCAGATCAAGCCGGGCACCGTCTCCGACGTGCCTTACAACCACTATTCGCTGCTGCGCTGGGTCGAGGACAATTTCGGCCTGGCGCACCTCGGCTACGCCGGTGCGGCAGGGCTGGTGCCGTTCGGAGCGGACGTCTTCAGCGCACGTTGAAGCGAGGCTCGCGCCGCCGTGAGACGGCGCGACCTCCGGATCATTTCGCCGGTGGCGCTTCGATGCGCATCAAGCCGCGGCCGAACAGGTAGCTCGTGGTCTGGTAGTAGGCTACCGCTTCGTCGATCAGTTCAGGCCTCGGCTGGTCGAGCGGCGTCGCGTCGCCGCTGGCGTCGAACTTCGGAACGCTCTGCTGCACGCTTTGCTTGGGCGCGAGGACAGTCAGCACGTCGCCGCGCAGGTAGCCGGCTTTCTGGTAGTTGCCGAGCACGATGCGTTCGCGGCCGGGCTCGAGCTTCATGATGTCGTAGCCGTAGAAGCGCGAGGTGTAGCTGAAGTCGAGCAGGCCGAGGATCGTCGGCGGGATGTCGATCTGGCTCATCAGGCGATCGACGCGAGCCGGTTGCACGTGCTTGGGCGAATAGATGAACAAGGGAATGTGATAGCGGTTCATCGGAAGCGCCGAGCGTCCCCAGCTCGATGCGCAGTGGTCGGCGGTGATCACGAAGATCGTGTCGTCGAACCACGGCTTGCCCGCCGCGCGCTTGAGGAAATCGCCGATCGCCCAGTCGGTGTACTTCACTGCACCGGCGCGGCCGGCCTTGCCCGAAGGCAGGTCGATGCGGTCGGCCGGATAGGTGAACGGCGGATGGTTCGAAGTCGTCATCACGTGCGCGAAGAACGGCTTGCCGTCGGCGACCGTGCGATCGGCTTCTCGCATCGTCAGCGTGAACAGGTCCTCGTCGGCGACGCCCCAGACGTTGCCGGAATGCACCTGCTCGCGCGGGATGTCGGAACGGTCGGCGATGCGGTAGCCGTTGTGCGAGAAGAAATAGTTCATGTTGTCGAAGTAGCCGTAGCCGCCGTAGACGAACATGGAGTCGTAGCCTTTGCTGTCGAACACCGAGCCCAGCGAAAACAGGTTCTCGTTGTCAGGGCGCTTGACGATCGACTGGCCCGGCGTCGGCGGCACCGCCAGCGACAGCGCCTCGAGCCCGCGCACCGTGCGCGTGCCGCTCGCGTACAAATTGGTGAAGAACAGGCTGTGCTCGGCCAGCGCATCGAGATTCGGCGTGATGCCCTTGGTGTTGCCGAAGGCCGTGAGCAGATCGCCCGACAGGCTCTCGACGCTGATCAGGATCACGTTGAGATGCTTCTCCGGCCGCGGATTCTCGATCGCGCGAGAAATATCGTGCGGATCGTCGCTGAGGAAGCGCGCCTCGGGCGTCTTCAGCAGTTCGCGCAGTTTGACGAAGGCGGCAGGGTCGGGAAGGGTGCGATAGAAGCGCTCGTAGTCGAGCTCGTTGTTGCGGTAGGCCGAGAAGAATTCGTAGATGCCGTTGCCGGCGAGCTGATTGACGTAGGCGTTGCCGGTCCGCTCCTTGTCTTCGCCGTCGACGAGGAAGGTGACGGCGAGCGTGGCCAGCAGCCAGCCGAGGGTGACCATCGAGCGCGCGCGCAAGCGGGACGCGTCCCTGCGCGGCACCCAGCGACGGCGCGTGAAGTAAAGGACGAGTGCGGCGGCGACACCGAGCAGCGCGAGCAGTTTGCCGACCGGATACGAAGCGCGGATGTTGCCGATGACCTCGCGCGAATACACCAGGTAATCGACCGCGATGAAGTTGAAGCGGCTGGCGAACTCGTCCCAGAACAACCATTCCGCCGCCGCCACGAACAGCAGGATGTAGACCAGGACGAGGCAGACGGCTGCCAGCACGATCTGCAGCGGTCGCGACGCGACGACGCGGTTCGGCACCAGCCACAGGTACAGCACCAGCGGCCACGCGAAGTAGACGAAGGCGACGAGGTCGTAGCCCAGCCCCACGACGAACAGGTACGACCAGTAGAGGGGATTGATCGGCACGCCGGAGCCGGTCTTGACCAGCAGGATCAGGCGGGTCAGGAACGCAATGGCGAGGAAGACGGTGGCGAGCCAGAGCAGCGGGGCATACCGCTGGCGCAGCGCGCCAGGCACAACGGTGTTACTGCGCAAGGACGATCTCCGGAGGGGGAATTCTTGCCGGCGCGAGGAGGAATGGGCGTGGGCAAGCGGACGGGCTTGCGAGTGTACGGCCTCGGGCCGGCCAAATGCAGAATGCGTTACAGTTGCAATCGCATTGGCGACCGCTGCATTGACAACAGCGGCATCCACGCCGGTGACCACGGCGGGAGTGCCGGCCTCCGAGATCGGTCCTGGCTGGGCGATCGCCCCGCGCGCGGCCAGCCACAGGCCGCGTGAAGGCACCCGAAACGGCCATCGCCTCTTCGATTGACGCGTGCGGCGGGCGCTTCGATGATGCCCGCCATGTCGAAAGCCCTCCGTTTTGCCTTCCTGTGCGCCTTGGCCTTCGCGGCGCTGTCCTGCTTCGCGCAGGAGCCCGATGCGGCCTTCTCGATCGACGACGCGCGCGCGCAGGTCGCCGACATGCACAAACAGCTTGTCGGCGGCGACGTCGACGAGGCCAAGCTCGACGGGCTTCGCGACCAGGCCGCGGCGATCACCGCACAAGCCAATGCGCTGGCCGATGATCGAGCACCGAAATTGGCGGCGCTCGCGGCGCGGCTCAAGGCACTCGGACCGGCGCCGCCGAAAGGAACCCCCGAAGCGGCTGACATCACCGCGCAGCGCAATGATCTCGACAAGCAGCGCGCAGCGGTCGATGGCGACATCAAGCGCGCCAAGGTGCTGGCCGTCGACAGCCAGCAGCTTTCCGGCGAGATTGCCGAGGCGCGCCGCGCGAGCTTCCAGGCGCGCTTGTCGCAGCGCCGGCCATCGCCGCTGTCTGCGACGTTCTGGCGCGATGTCGCCAGCAACTTCGGCGGCGATGGCGCCCGTCTGGGCGCGCTGCGCAATGGTGTCGCGAGCGCGCTCGACGACGCGTTCGCGCCGGACAACCGCGCATTCGCCTTCGGCGGTATCGTCATCGGATTGCTGCTGATCGTGTTCGTCCGCTGGCGCGCGGAGCGCGCGCTGATGCGCCTGACGGCAGACCGCGTCCCGCATGGCCGCCTGCGCCGTTCCGCACTCGCCTTCGCGGTGGTCGCTGTCGTCACGGTGTTCAGCGGCGGCGGGGCGCAGGTCATCGCCATGGGGCTGGATTGGCACCAGGCCCTGTCGCAGGCGGAGGCGGCCTTGGCGCGCGCCATCATCGCGGCCGTATTCTTCGGCGGCTTCGTGGCCGGTCTCGGCCGTGCCTTGCTGTCCTCGTCGCGCCCGTCGTGGCGGCTGCCGCCGATCCCGGATGACGTGGCGCAACGCTTGCGCATGTTCCCGCTGCTGTTCGGCGCCGCGGTCTCCTTCAGCGTGCTGCTGAACCGGATCAACGGTCTGGCCAACGCTAGCCTGCCGGCGACGATCGCGAGCAGCGTCGTCGTCGTGCTGCTCTACAGCGGCCTGATCGCGTGGGCCCTGTTGCGCGCGCGCGCTGCGCGAGGCCCGATCGACGAGGCGCAGGCCGAGGCGGCGCCGCGGCCGCTCTGGATCGGTTTCGGTATCGCCGCGCTGTGGCTCGGCGTCGTCACCTCGTTGCTGGCGCTCGTGTTCGGATACGTCGCGCTGGCACACATGATCGTGCGGCAGATGGTCTGGCTCGGCATCGTCGTGGCGTCGCTCTACCTGCTCATGCATCTGATCGAAGACGTCTGCGCGACGGCGCTGTCGTCGCGGGCGAAATGGGCGCAGAGCACGCTCGGCGTCGAGCCCCGCGTGCTCGACCAGTTCGCGGTGCTGTGTTCGGCGGCGTTCCGCGTCGCCGTTTTCCTCTTCGCGCTGGTGGTGGCATTGGCGCCGTTCGGCACCGAGCCCGGCGACCTGATCGCGCGCAGCTCGCAGATCGGCACCGACCCCCTGCTCGGAAAGATCGAATTGACCCCGGCAGCATTGATCGGCGCGATGCTGGTGTTCGCCGTCGGCCTCGTCCTGGTCCGTACCGTGCAGCGTTGGCTGCTCGACAAGTACCTTCCGACGACGCGGCTCGACGCCGGCATGCGCAGTTCGGTGACGACCCTGCTCGGCTATGCCGGCGGCGTCATCGTGTTCGCCTTGGCGCTGTCCGAACTCGGCGTCAGCGTCGAGAAGATCGCCTGGGTTGCCAGCGCGCTCTCGGTCGGCATCGGCTTCGGCCTGCAGGCCGTCGTGCAGAACTTCGTGTCAGGCTTGATCCTGCTGGTCGAGCGGCCGGTCAAGGTCGGCGACTGGGTCGTGCTGGACAATGCCGAGGGCGACATCCGCCGCATCAACGTGCGCGCGACCGAGATCCAGATGGCCGATCGCTCGACCGTGATCGTGCCGAACTCCGAACTGATCACCAAGACTGTGCGCAACGTGACGCTGTCGAACGCCGACGGCCGCGTGCGTCTGCGCATACCGCTGCCGCTCGACAGCGACGCCGAGCGCGTGCGCGATCTGGTGCGCGCCGCGCTGGTGGCGCATGCCGGCGTGCTGGCGACGCCCGAGCCTTCCGTGCTGCTCGACGCGATCGAAGGTGGTTCGCTGGTCTTCATCGCGATCGCCTACATCGACAATCCGCGCCAGGCCGGCAGCATCCGCAGCGACCTGCTGTTCGACGTGCTGGGCCGCTTGCGCGCGCAGGGCATCGCGCTGGCGTCGCCGTACGACGTGAGGCTCAGCCAGGTCGAGCCGCGTTGAAGATGCGATAGCTTGCGGTTGTACGGCTCCGCGCGGCGTCCGTCGCCCAGTCCAGGGGCCGCTGTGCCTATCCCGGCCGCAAGCGGATTTTCCGCCTCCACGCGATCACCGCGACCAGGCCCGTCAAGAACGCGTAGAGCCCACCCGAAAGCGTCGGCACGGCGACCCCCACGGCAAGCGGTGGCGTTGCTTGAACCTCGAAGGCGCCGATGTCCGCCGCGGAACCGCTCACGCGCGGAAAATCGGTGCCACGTTGATCGAACAGCAGGTTGGTCGGATTGTCGCCGGCGTCGATCGCAGGACTCCCGGCATCGAGGGCGTGAGTACGCGTAGGACCTCCGTTGTACGCCAGCGCTCGCAAGTGCGGATCGGCGTGCAGCGTGTCGGGCGGCAGGCTCGTCAGCGGTGCGGCCTGGCCCATGAGGTTGTGGTCGCCGTCGATCGACACGGCGATCGGTCCGCCGTAGGGGTTGTCCCGATTGCCGATATCGGTGCTGTTGCCGGCGATGATGCTGCTGCCGAATGCGCTTCCCGCTGCGTTGAGCCAGATCCCGCCGCCGTCGGAGCCCGAACGATTTTCGGTGATCGTACTGCTGCCGAGCTGTAGTGCCGAAGGCCAGCGCAGGAACAGGCCGCCGCCGATCTCGGTCGCCGCGACGTTGCCCGAGATGGTGCTGTTGAATACGGAAAGATCGGTGAAAGTGGCGATGCCGCCGCCGCGACCGTGCGCGAAATTCGAGTCGACCGTCGAGTTGTACACGGAACCGCCGCGCACCGTGACGATGCCGCCACCGATGTCGTAGCTCGGCAAGTTCCCGTTGGCCCGATGATCGGCGCGATTTCCGCTGATCGTGCTGGTCGCCAACAGCAATCCGTACACGAATGCGGCGCCACCGAACGCAGCGGTGCCGGCCTGCGCGTGCACGCCGTAGGCATGGTTGCCGGACAAGGTGCTGTTCGACATCGTCAGCGCATAGGCGTAGAGCGCACCGCCGTAGGCGCCTTCGCCTCCGGCGTAGCAGTTGCGGATCGTGCTGCCGTAAAGCGACAAGTAGCCGGCGGACGCGATGCATCCGCCACCGGCGACATCGAAGCCGGTCGCGCGATTGAAGCCACCGCTGATCGTCACGTCCTGCAGGGTCAGCGTGCCGCCGCCGTAGTGCAGGAAGACGCGATCGAGACGGCCGCCATCGATAGCGAGCACGGAGCGGCTGGGCCCGCTGATCACGAGGTTGTCGAGATTGATCGGAATGGCGCCGGTCCGCAGCGTGATCGTGCCGCAGCGCAGCGCGCCGAGGTCGACGGTATCGCCGTCCACGGCAGCAGCGATCGTCGTGCGCAGGCTGCCGGGGCCGTCGTCGTCGCAATTGTCGACCGCAAGCGTCCGGGCCGGCGCGTGCGGGCCGCTGCTGGTCTTCCGCGCGGCGGGCAGTTGCGGGAACAGGCGCCGCGCCGGATCGCTGCGGAAACCGACCCACGACGAAGGGACGCTGGTCTGCGCCGGCGCGGGCAGCGATGCGGCAGCGAACAGGACGGCGGCCAGCTGCAAAGCCAGAGGATGGCGCCGCAGCGAGGTGGGACGTAGCGGTACGGCGGTCATCCGAGCTCCCCAGCGCGCCCGCATGTGCGCGGCATAGTCACAAACGCAGGATCGCGATCATAACGGACACGGGGAGAACACCCAGGCGCGGCGCATGCGCTTCCATCAGGCTTCAGCGCATTTCCTCGGCGCCGATGAGCACGATGTCGGCCGGCCGCTGCGCGAACAGCCCGACGCAGACGACGCCGGCGATCTGGTTCAGGTCGCGCTCCATCTCGACCGGCTGCTGCATGCGCCACCCGTGCACGTCGAGGATCCAGTTGCCATTGTCGGTGACGACGCCGTCGCGCCATACGGGCTGGCCGCCGCGCTTGACGATTTCGCGCGCGACATAGCTGCGTGCCATCGGAATCACCTCGATCGGCAGCGGAAACTTGCCGAGCGCGTCGACGCGTTTGGCCGCGTCGATGATGCAGACGAACTTGCGCGCGGCGGCGGCGATGATCTTCTCGCGCGTCAGCGCGCCGCCGCCGCCCTTGATCAGGCAGCGCTGCGCGTCGCATTCGTCGGCGCCGTCGACGTAGAGCGGGATGTCTCCGGTCGAGTTCAGGTCGAGCACCGCGATGCCGCGCTCCTTGAGCCGGCGCGTGGACTGTTCCGAACTGGACACCGCGCCTTCGATCGCGTGCTTGCGCTCGGCCAGCGCGTCGATGAAATGCGCGACGGTCGAGCCGGTGCCGACGCCGACGACCATGCCGTCCTCGACGTAGCGCAGCGCGGCGCGGCCGGCCAGGCGTTTTTCTTCATCCTTCGACATCGAATTCTCCTGCGGGATGGGTACGGGGGCGGTTGCGCGCGAAGGTGCTGCGCATCGCGCGGGCGCATGCGCTACTCGAGCGCGAGGATGCAATCCCATTGCACCTTCGTCACCGGCAGCACGGACAGGCGGTTGCCGCGCTGGAGCAGGGCGAAGCCGTCGAGGTGCGGCTGCTCCTTCAGCTCGTTCAGCGCGATCGTGCGTTTCAGCTTGCGCTTGAACGCGACGTCGACGAGCATCCAGCGGGGCTGCTCGCGCGTGCTCTTCTCGTCGTAGTAGTCGCTCTTGCGCTCGAACTGGGTCGGATCGGGATAGGCGTCGCTGGCGACTTCGGCGATGCCGACGACGCCCGGTTCCGCGCAGCTGGAGTGGTAGAACAGTACGCCGTCGCCGGGCTTCATGCCGTCGCGCATGAAATTGCGCGCCTGATAGTTGCGCACGCCCGTCCACGGTTCGGTCTTCACGCGCGCGAGGTCGTCGATCGAGAACGCGTCCGGTTCCGATTTCATCAGCCAGTAGTGCATGAGGTGCTCGCGTCGATGCCGCCGAAGAGGCGAACTCTAGCAGCGCCGGCGGCCGATGATCACGTCGATGCGGGGGTGAGATCGATCAGTTCGCGTTCGGTCGCGACGTAGTCCAGGCGCACGTCCCACGGCATCGGCTCGATCGCGTCGACTTCCTGCAGCGCATAGCCGACGCCGACCAGCACCGGCTTGCCGACGTCGCCGCGGTCGCGCAGGAATTCGAAGCTGCGGTCGTAGTAGCCGCCGCCGAAGCCGAGGCGATGACCTTGGCGGTCGTAGCCGAGCAGCGGCAGCAGCACCACGTCCACCTGCTCCGGCGCCAGCAGGTCCGCGGCGGGCACCACGGGTTCGGGAATGCCGTAGCGGTTCGTCGAAACCTCGATGCCCGGCCGCCACGGCGCGAAGCGCAGGCGACGGTCCGCGTCGACGACCGGCAAACAGTAGTCCTGGCCGCGCGCGCGCAAGCCCGGCATCAGCCCGAGCAGCGGCAATTCGCCGCCGATGGCCCAATAGCCGGCGATGCGGCGGTCGGTGAGGAACTCGGGTATCTGCTCCAACTGCGCGACGAGCGACAGCGCGGCAGTGATCCGTTCCTGCGCAGACAATGCAGTCCGCCGCTCCCGCAACCGCTTGCGCAGAGCGGAGCGCGCGTCATGGTTCTGCGGCGATGCAGGCTCTTCAGGGTTTGTCACAGGCCATCCAGCATGCGCCGGTCGTCGTTGAGCAAGCTGACGACAACGTTCAACGAAGCCTGCTGTTAGTGAGAAGTGCGGCCATGGATGGCTGCTCTGGATTCCGTAGCGGTAAACGGCGACAAAGCTCGCGCCTGCCCGCCACGCTCAGCGATCACGGAAGATCGCAAAAATTCCCTTTCAAAGTGCGGCCATGGATGGCCGCTTTTGGATCCCGCGACTGCAGACGCCCACAAGACCGGCGTTGCGTGAATCCTCAGCGATTACGGACGATCGCAAAAGAAAAAGTGGCGTCCTCCGCCGTGTCGGTGCGCAACAAACGACCTTGATCCAGCAGGATCAGGTGGGAGGGCTGGCGGAACCTTCAGGCTTTCCGCACGAGGCGGACATGCACACAGGTTGTCGTTTCGCCGTCCCGGGGTCGTCTATAGGAACAAGGCAATATGTAAGGTGCGCTGTCGAGCACCGCAGAGGACACCTGCGTGCATTGTAGTGATCAGACGAACGCGCGTTCAAGCTTTGCGTTGAGCAGCTGCAATTTTTCGGCCAGCCGCGCCGCTTCGGCCGATCCGCGTTCGCGCTCGGCGAGCAGCTCGTGGCTGATGTTCAGCGCCGCAAGGATCGCGATGCGATCGAGACCGGCAGCGCGTGCATTGTTGCGCATGTCGCGCATCTTGCCGTCCAGATAGCGCGCCGCCGCCAGCAGGCCGGGGCGTTCTTCGGGCGTGCACGCGATCAGGAACTCGCGATCGAGGATGTTGACCGCGACCGGTTCGCCGCTCATGCGTGGTTCTGCTCCAGCGACTTCAGGCGCATGATCATCGCCTCGACACGCGTGCGCGCCTGCTCGTTGCGAGCGATCAACTGGGCGCGCTCGGCAGCGAGCTGCTCCTGGCTGTGGCGCAGGCTGCGGTTCTCTTCCTGCAGCGTCCGGCACAATTCGACGAGCCGATCGAGTCGGTCCCCTATCGCCGAGAGGCTCTGTTCGTGCGCGGACATGGCGGCGAATATAGCATCGCCCCGACGCGGTTTGTCATCCGTCCCGACGGACGGATACCCGATGCCGCTCGTCCGAGAGGCCGCGTCGTAGGCTGGGGCCGGAAGCCGAAGCCTGGACCACGAAGGACACGAAGAACCCGAAGAAAAAGAAAGGAAAATCCTTCTGTTCTCTTCGGGTTCTTCGTGTCCTTCGTGGTCCAGGCTTCAACTCTTTCCCGAAAGCCCGGACCCGTCAGTGCGGTTCGCCGAGCGTCACGCGGCGCTGCTGGGCGCGCTCCTGCAGGAAGGCCAGGCACTGGTCCGGCGGCATCGGATAGGCCAGCCAGTGGCCCTGCACTTCGTCGCAGTCCTGCTCGCGCAGGTATTCCACCTGCTCGGCGATCTCGACGCCCTCGGCGACGACGTTGAGACCGAGCGAATGCGCCATCGTGATCACCGTGGCGGTAATCGCCTCGTCATCCGGGTCGGTGGTGATGTCGCCGACGAATTCCTTGTCGATCTTCAGCGTGTCGATCGGCAGGCGCTTGAGATAGCTGAGCGAGGAATAACCGGTGCCGAAGTCGTCGATCGCCAGCGTCACGCCGATCGACTTCAGCCGGCGCAGCGTCGTGATCGACTGCTCGGCGTTCGCCATGACCATGCTCTCGGTCAGTTCCAGTTCGAGCTGGTTCGGCGCGATGTCGTGCTCGGCGAGCACGTCGCACAGGCGCTGGATCAGATCGCCGCGCAGCAATTGCGCGACCGAGACGTTGATCGACATCGTCAGGTCGGCGATGCCGGCTTCGCGCCAGCGCGCGAGCTGCGCGCACGCCTGCGCGACGACCCAGTTGCCGATCTCGATGATCATGCCGGTTTCCTCGGCGATCGGGATGAACACGCCCGGTGCGATGTTGCCGAGGTCGCTGCTGCGCCAGCGCAGCAGCGCTTCGACCCCGGTGATGCGCTCGTCGAGCAGGGACAGCTTCGGCTGGTAGACCAGGGCGAACTCGTTGCGTTCGAGCGCCTTGCGCAGCGCCGTCACGGTCGTGGCGCGCAGGCGCGCCGCGGCGTCCATCGCTTCGGTGTACACCATGAACGTCTTGCGGCCGCGTTCCTTCGCCTGGTACATCGCGGTGTCGGCGAACTTCAGCAGGTCCGACGGCACGTGGCCGTGATCGGGGTAGAGGCTGACGCCGATCGACGGCGAGATGATGACTTCCTGGCCGTTGTCGAGTTCGAGCGGCTCCTCGAACGCGGCGATGATCTTCTCCGCGACGCGTTCGGCCTCGGCGCTGCTCGCGATGTCCTCGAGCACGACGGTGAACTCGTCGCCACCCAGGCGCGCGACCGAATCGCCTTCGCGGACGACCTGGCGCAGGCGGCTGCCGGCCGCCTTCAGCATGCGGTCGCCGACGGCGTGGCCCATCGAATCGTTGACGTGCTTGAAGCGATCGAGGTCGAGGAACAGCACGGCGACCTTGCGTGCGCCGCGGCGCGCGCGGACGATCGCGTGGCCGATGCGCTCGCTCAGCAGCGTGCGGTTCGGCAAGCCGGTCAGCGCGTCGTAGTTGGCGAGGTAGCGCAGTTCCTGTTCGGTGCGCTTGCGATCGGTGATGTCGGCGATCACGCTGACGAAATGCGTGCGCACGCCGGCCGCATCGCGCACTTCGGACACTTCGATCCAACTGAGGAATTCGTCGCCGTCCTTGCGCCGCTGCCACAGTTCGCCGCGCCAGTGGCCGCTGCGCACGAGCGTGTCGCGCATCGCCGTGTAGAGTTCGGCCGGATGCTGCGAGCAGTTCAGCAGCGCGGCCGAGCGGCCCATCACTTCGTCCTCGCGCCAGCCCGTGATGCGCGTGAACGCGGGATTGACCGTGAGGAAGCAGAAATCGAGGTCGGTGACCGCGACCGCCTCGGTCATGCTGCGGATCACTTCCTCGGCGATGCGGCGGTCGCGCTCGGCCGCGCGCGTCGCGGTGATGTCGCGTGCGGTGCCGCAGATGCGCGTCGGCTGGCCGTCGGCGTCGCGCTCGACGATCTTGCCGCGCGACAACGCCCAGATCCATTCGCCGCGGCCGTTGCGCAAGCGATGTTCGGACGCGAACACGTCGCTCTTCTGGTTGATGTGCTCTTCCAGGCGCTGCTCGACTTTCGCCAGGTCGTCCGGGTGCAGATTCTCGTGGAACCACGTCGCGCTGAATACGCGCGGTTCGTTCGTCCCTTTTCGGGAGGGGTCGTACTTGAACAGGTCGCCGGTACCGGTCACGACGAATTCGCCGCGCGGAATGTTCCAGTCCCAGAAGTCGTCGCCCGAACCCCACAGCGCAAGACGCAGGCGATCTTCGCGTTCGCGCAGATCCTCGTGGTAGCGCTGCTGTTCGACGAGCCGCCTGCGATGCGCCTGCCACCAGAGCAGCGCCGCGATGGCGATCGCGAGCAGGTAGGCGGTCTTCGCCGGCAGGCTGTCCCACCACGGCGGCGTGACCGCGAGGTTCAGCGTCGCCGCACGCTCGTTCCAGTAGCCGTCGTGATTGCTCGCGCGCACCTTGAAGGTGTAGCGGCCGGCATCGAGGTTCGTGTAGGTCGCGTCGTGGCGCGAGCCGGCGTCGATCCAGTGATCGTCGAAGCCTTCGAGCTGATAGCTGAACTGGTTGCGCTCCGGCGCGGCGAAATCGAGCGCCGCGAATTCGAAACGCACGACGCGGTCGGCGGCGGCCATGCGCAGCTCGTCGCCCGGGCGCGGCACGTGGCTGCGTGCATTGCCCAGCCGCACGTCGGTGAACACCACCGGCGCGGCGTAGCGGCTGCCGGTGATGGCCTGCGGCGAGAACAGGTTGAGTCCGTTGATGCCGCCGAAGGCGAGGCGCCCGTCGCGCAGGACGGCGCAGGCGCTGCCGTTGAATTCCATGCCCTGCAGCCCGTCGGCGAGGGAGAAGGTATGGAACGCCTCGCTGGTGCGGTCGAACGCGGTGATGCCGCGATTGGTGCTGAGCCATAGCCGCCCCATGCCGTCGTCGGCGATCGCGTAGACGGTTCCGCTGGGCAGCCCGTTGCGCGGCAGCCAGCGCGTGAAGGTGGCGCGATCGGCATCGAGCGCATCGAGGCGGCTGAGGCCGGCCTGGGTGCCGATCCAGATGGTCCCGTCGTTGCCTTCCTGGATCGTGCGCACGAGGTTGCCGGCGAGCGAATGCATGTCGCGCGGATCGTTGCGGAACACGCGTACGCTGCGCGTCTTCGGATCGATCAGGCTGAGGCCGCTGACGCTGCCGGCCCAGATGCGCCCGCTGCGGTCTTCGCGCAGCGCGGTCACGCGATCGCCGGCGAGGCCGCCGACGGCGCCGTCCGCAGCCTCTTCGCGATAGCGTTGCCAGCGCTTTTCGGCCGGGTCGTACTGGACGAGGCCCTCGTGTCCGGTGCCGATCCACAGCGTGCCGTCGCGTGCGCCCTGCATGCTGCGCACTTCGGCGTCCGGCAGGCCGGCCGCGCCGACGAGATCGATCGGCAGGAACTTCGCCTCGTGCACGGCCGGATCGAGCAGCGCGACGCCGCGGCGGGTCGTGCCGACCCACAGGCGGCCGCCTTGCGCGGCGGCCAGTGCGTTGACGACGAGCGGCGAGGCATCGTCGACGTCGCGGCCGAGCGCATCGCTGTAGTAGTCGAAGCGATTGTGCGCGGGATCGTAGCGCTTCAGTCCGTCGCCCTCGGTGCCGAGCCACAATCCGCCGGTGGCGTCTTCGAGGATCGCGCGGATGTAGTTCGACGCGGTCTGCTCCCGCTCCGGGTTGCGGTCGACGACATAGGTGAACAGCACGCCATTCGGATCGACCCGGCTGATGCCGCGCTCGACGGTGCCGATCCAGAGCAGGCCCGAGCGGTCGAGCTGCAGGCTCGTGACGACCGCATCGGGCAAGCCGCCCGGCATGCCGTCGGCCGGCACCAGCGCCTGCGTGCTGCCGTTTGCGGGATCGAGCAGGACGAGCCCCTCGCGGCGCACCGCGAGCCACAGGCGGCCGCGTCCGTCTTCGGCGAGCGCGGTGACGGCACGATCGCCCTGTGCCGGCCACAGCCGTTCGGCGGCCCCGTCGCCGCCAACGCGGTAGAGGCCGCCGCGCGCCGCCGCGTAGAGGCGCCCGTCGTGGGTCGGCAGCAGGTCGTTGACGTCGTCGAGCCGATCGGCGGCGACGGGCTCGAACTGTTCCGCCTGCGGCCGCAGGCGCCACAGGCCGTTGGAACTGGCCAGCCACAGGCTGCCGTCCTCGAGCAGACGCAGGCGGCGCGATTGCACGCCGGCCTTCTCGTCGGCAATCGAAAAGCTGCGGATGAAATGGCCGTCCACCGGGTTGATCAGCGCGACGCCCGCATTGCCGGCGACCCACAGGCCGCGTTGCGGATCGATCAGGAGTTCCTGTACGTGCGTCGATCCGGCCGTGCCTCGAGGGCCCGTCGCGACGCGCCGGAACTCGGCGGTACCCGGCGTGTGGCGCAACAGGCCGAACGCCGCGGTGCCGATCCAGAGGTCACCCGCGGCGTCTTCGGCCAGCGCCGAGACCGGGCCTTCCGGCGGACTGTCGGGCTCGTCGCCGGAGTGCTCGTAGGTCTGGAAGCGATAGCCGTCGTACTGCTGCAGGCCGCCGGCGGTACCGATCCAGATGAAGCCGCTGCGATCCTGCAGGAACGCGAGCACGGAGTTCTGCGCCAGGCCGTGCTCGGTGCCGGTGGTCTGGAAATAGAAATCGCGCTGCACCGCGCCGCCGTCCGCCCACGCCGGTGAGGCGAGGCAGCCGAGGAAAAGCATGCAGCACAAGCTCAAACGGCGGCTTGGCCGACTCGATGGCGACGTCAAACCGCGCATGAACAAATAGGGAAGCCCTCTGTAGGCCTGGGAGTGTAGGCAAACGCGGGCGGCGACGCCACGCGCCGGAGGGCACGGTTACACTGGGCACCGCCTGAACGCATGGCCGCCATGAATGATTTCCGACTCCAGCACGCCGAATTGACGCATGCCGTGCGCTCCCTGCGGCTCGGTATCGACGCCAGCGACCTGCACGGCTCCCTCAGCGGCTATCTGTGCGGCGGGGCCCGTCCCGCCGAAGCCGACTGGCTGCATGCGCTCGAAATCGACCTCGGGGCCGACCAGGCGGCGGCCGCGCAGTCGGCGCAGCTGCGCCGGCTGTATCGCCAGTGCCGGGCGCAGTTCGAAGAGTCGCCGGCGAGCGTCGAACCGCTCTTGCCGGAAGCGCCGCTGGCGCAGCGGGCGGCCGGGCTGGTCGAATGGTGCCGCGGCTTCCTCGGCGGTTTCGGCTTGTCCGGCGCCAGCCTGCGTGCGGACCTGTCGGCGGACGCGCGCGAGATCCTGGCCGATATCGGCACCATCGCGAGCGGCAACATCGAAACGTCGGGCAGCCGCGAGGACGAGCAGGCGTTCGCCGACGTGCTCGATTTCGCCTGCACGGCCGCCGCCGTCCTGCATCGCGAACTGCAGCGCGCGCCGAAGCGTTCGTTGCACTGATCGCGCGAAATCCTGCTGCCGGGGCCTGCGCGGCGCCACGCCTGCGCTTAGAATGCGCAGCGTCGCTCCGTTCGAGCGTAGCCGCCCACCGATGTCACGATGATCGAAACCAAGGAGTACGCGCGCCGCCGCCGCCAGCTGATGCGCATGGCCGGCCCCGACGCGATCGTCATCGTAGCCGCCGCGCCCGAGCGAGTGCGCAACAACGACGCCCACTATCCGTACCGCCAGGACAGCGACTTCCACTATCTGACGGGCTTCGCCGAACCCGATGCGGTCCTCGCTCTCGTGCCGGGCCGCCAGGCCAGCGAGACGATCCTGTTCTGCCGCGAACGCGATGCCGAACGCGAACGCTGGGACGGCCCGCGCGTCGGTACCGAAGGCGCCGTCGCGCGCTACGGCCTGGACGACGCGTTCCCGATCGACGACATCGACGACATCCTGCCCGGGTTGATCGAAGGCCGCACGCGCGTCTACTACCACTTCGGCCGCGACACCGAATTCGACTTGAAGCTGATCGGCTGGGTCAACCGCGTGCGCGCGCAGGTGCGGCAAGGGGCGAAGCCGCCGCACGAGTTCGTCGCGCTGTCGCACCTGCTGCACGACCTGCGCCTGTACAAGTCGCGCGGCGAGCTGCGCCTGATGCGCAAGTCCGCGAAGATCGCCGCCGCCGCGCACGTGCGCGCGATGCAGGCGACGCGCCCGGGCATGAACGAGCACGAGGTCGAGGCCGAACTGCTGCACACGTTCCGCCGCCACGGCGCCGTGCCGAGCTACGAGCCGATCGTCGGCGGCGGCGCCAACGGCTGCGTGCTGCACTACCGCGCGAACAACGCGACGCTGAAGGACGGCGATCTGCTGCTGATCGACGCCGGCGCCGAATACGAGTGCTACGCCTCGGACATCACGCGCACGTTTCCGGTCAATGGGCGCTACACGCCCGAGCAGCGCGCGCTGTACGACCTCGTGCTCGACGCGCAGCTGGCCGCGATCGAGGAAGTGCGCGCCGGACGGCCATTCGACGCCTATCACGAAGCGGCCGTGCGCACGCTCACGCGCGGCCTGGTGAAACTCGACCTGCTCGGCGGCAGCGTCGAGAAGAACCTGCGCGAACACGCCTATCGCAAGTTCTACATGCACAAGACCGGACACTGGCTCGGCCTCGACGTGCACGACGCCGGCGACTACCGCGTCGACGGCGAATTCCGCGTGCTGGAACCCGGCATGGTCGTCACCGTCGAGCCCGGCTTGTACATCGCGCCGGACCTCAAGGGAGTGCCGGCGAAGTTCCGCGGCATCGGCATCCGCATCGAAGACGACGTCGTCGTGACGAACGGCGATCCCGAAGTCATTTCCGACGGCGTGCCGAAGGACGCCGACGCGATCGAGGCCTTGATGGCGACGTCGCGATGACGGCGCTGCTTCGGGTCTTCCCGCTGCTGCTCGCGGGCCTGTTCGCAGCGAATGCCTCCGCCCAGAACCCCCAGGTACCCGCTGCGGCACCGGCCGCGACGCTGGACTACGGCTTGTTCGGCACGCTGCATCTGAGCCGCCCGGCCGGCACCGCCGCGCACACGGTGATGCTGGTATCCGATCGCGACGGCTGGACCGCGCGCCAGGACGCCTTGGCGGCCGCGCTGGCGGCGCAAGGCGCGTTCGTCGTCGGCATCGACCTGCCGGCCTACATCGCGCGCATGGAAGCGATCGGCGACAAATGCGCGTTTCCGGCGGCGCACTTCGAGGAGGTCGCGCACTGGGTCGAACGCCACGAAGGCGTTTCGACCTATGCATATCCGTTCGTCGTCGGCGACGGTGCCGGCGCCACGTTCGCGTATGCGATGGCCGCGCAGGCGCCGGCCGGCACGTTCGAGGGGCTGATCACGCTCGGTTGGGACTCGACCCTGCGTTTTCCGAAAGTGTTCTGCCCTGGCGATGCCGGCGCGATGACGGCGCCGACCGAAAAAGGCGCATTCCGCATCGTGCCGGTGGCGAAGTTTCCGTTGCCGTGGCTGCCGCAGCCTTTCGCGAAGGATGCGCGGCTGAGCGGCCTGGGCGCGCTCCTGGCCCGGGCGTGGCATCTGTTCGGCATCGCGGCGGGGCTGCCGGGCGCAGGCGATGCCGGCAGCGAACTCGGCCGCACCTATGCGCGTTGGCGCCGCGGCCATGATGCCGCCACGGCGGCGCTGCCGGACGACGTCGCCGACCTTCCGTTGACCGATATCGCGCCGACCGCGGCCGGCGCGGACGGCGGCCACCGCGTCGCCATCATCGTCACCGGCGACGGCGGCTGGGCCGGGCTCGATCGCGGCGTTGCCGACGCGCTGACCGCGCACGGCGTGCACGTGATCGGTTTCTCCACGCTCAAGTTCTTCTGGCAGAAGCAGACGCCCGAAGCCACCGCGCAGGCGCTCGCGCGCGTCATTGCGCACTACGGCAAGAGCGATCCGCAAGCCGTGTTCGTCCTGATCGGCTACTCGTTCGGCGCCAGCCTCGTTCCCGTGATCGTCAATCGCCTGCCGGACGCGCTGCGCCAGCGCGTGCAGAGCGGCGTGATGATTTCGCCCGACGACGATGCCGTGTTCGAGATCCATGTCGGCGACTGGTTCGGCTCGACGCACCACGACGAGGCGCTGCCGATCGGGCCGGAGATCGCGGCATCGAAAGTGCCGCTGGTATGCGTGCACGGCGCCGATGAAGACGACAGCTTCTGCCTGAAGCCGGCGCCGCCGCACATGCGCGTCGTGTCATTGCCCGGCGGACATCACTACGACGGCGACTACGACAGGCTCGGCGCACTGATCGTGAAGACGTTGCCGGCAGGCCCGGCTGCACCCAAGCCCTGATTCCGCGGGCGTGCGGCCTGCATGTGCGAAGCGCGCAACGCCGCACAGTCGACCATTGGACTCCTTTCGACGTCGTTGGGGCGTGAAAGCGCGACCCGCCGGACCCTGTAAGAACATACAGGTTATGGCATGGACCGGCGCTGGCTATTTCTGCCCGCGTAGTCGGTGAGCGCGTCCCTGCGCGCTGGCGCGATGTGGCGGCATTCGCGCTTCGACGGCATCGCTTTTCGGAGCCGTTGCCGGCCGTCGAAGCGGAACACCGCGCGGCACGCCTCGCCATCCGGATCGGTCGATCCGCTTCGGCGACACCCGGATCCTTCTGCGAGGTGCGAGCGATGAATACCGATGAAAATGTCCGTGCATTGCGGCCCTGGTCTATTGCAGGTGCGCTCGTCGCATTGCTGCTCGGCGCCACGGCAGCGCCCTTGCATGCCACCGACATTCCGGTACCGAACGGCGATTTTTCGTCCGCCGCCAACTTCGGCCAGATCGGCGGCGGGGTGCTCGGTGGGAGCGGGACCGATGTCGTGATCGGCAGCGGCCCGTGGACCGGTAGCTACCACGGCGTGCTCGGCCTGCTCGCCCCGCCGCAGCTGACGATCGCGGCGGGCGGCGCGACGGTCAGCGGTCTGGCGGGGGTCAACATCCTGCAACTGCTCGACAACGGGGGCTATTTCAGCCAGGTCCTGACGGTGCCGTACGAGCCGGGCCAGCACTATGTGCTTCGCGCGCACGTCGACGCCGGGACCGTGCTCGACCTCGGCGTGCTCGGCACCGGCAACATCGGGCTCGCCTTGCAGTCGGGTGCGATGACGCTGGCGTCGACGGCCACGGCCCCGCCCCAGCTGATCACGCTGCTGCCGCTCGGCGGCACGCAGTTCGAGCTGAGCCTGGCTTTCGATTCGCCGGAAACGGTGAGCGGAAATATCGGCATCCAGCTGCTGGCGACGCCGGACAACCTGATCGGCCTCTCCTTGCTGCCGGCGGTCACCTACGGCGACGTGACGCTCGACGTCGGCCCGCTCGGCGTCGCCGGAGCCGTGCTCGGCGTCGATGGAACGTTGCAGCAGGCCATCGTCGCCCAGCCCTTCGCCGACCCGCTCGGCGTGCAGGTCGTCGATGCCGGCGGCAACGGCGTGCCGAATGTCGAAGTGACGTTCACCGCGCCATCGAGCGGAGCCAGCGCCACGCTGTCCCCGACCACGGTGATGACCGATGCGAACGGCCTTGCCTCGACCACGGCGACGGCCAACACGGTGGCCGGCAGCTATACCGTCAATGCGACGGTCGCCGGTGTCGACGCGCCGGCCAGCTTCGCCTTCACCAATCTTGCAGGGCTGCCGGCGTCGCTGACGCCGATCGGCCCCGGCGCGAACCAGAGCGCGACGGTGTCGACGCCGTTCGACGATCCGCTGGTGGTGGCCGCCGTCGACGAGTACGGCAATCCGACGGCAGGCGTGTTCGTCGATTTCAGCGCGCCGGCCAGCGGCGCTTCGGCGACGCTCTCGCCGACCGTCGCGCAGACCGACCTCAATGGACTCGCCCAGGTCGAAGGCGTCGCGAACGCGATCGCGGGCGACTACACGGTGACGGCGGAGGTCGAAGGATCCGACATCACGGCATCGTTCCCGCTGTCCAATACCTTGCCCGACGGCACCACGATCGATTCGGACGGCGACGGAGGTCCGCAGTCGGCGGACCTCGGCGCCACGTTCACCTGCACGCTCGTCGCGCACGTCGACCAGCCCGGCGGCAGCCCCTATCCCGGCGTGCAGGTGGCCTTCGAGGCCCCGGCGAGCGGGGCGTCGGCGACGCTGTCCGACGGCACCACCAGCGGGACTTCGGTCACCGCCACGACCAACCAGGATGGCGACGCGATCGTCTCGGCGACCGCCAACCTGATCGGCGGCGACTACGTCGTCACCGCCTCGCTGGTCGGCGGCGCAGGTACCGATCCGGTCAGCTTCGCGATGCGCAACATCGAGTCGCTGATCTTCGCCGACGGCTTCGATATTCCCTGTACCCCGCTGCCCTGAGAGAGCGGTCGGATGGCGGAACGCGACGTTCCGCCATCCAACTTGAGGAATGCGTCGCGAATTGGACATGCCGACGCTTGGAGTCCTTCGGGTCCGCGCGGTAGGCTAGTCGTGGAAAGCAAAGCGCACAGGGGCGCATCGATCATGGCAAGTGCAGTGGTACGCGTCGCGTTCGCGTTGGGTATGTCGTGCGTGTGCGCAGCCCGCGCCGGAACGCTGGAAGAAGACGAAGCGCACATGGAGCGCGTCATGCAGGCCGAAAAGCTCGCCGCTGCGGCGAGCCGGGGCCATGCGGCCGACGCCAAGCGCATTCCCGACGGCGCGGCAGGCGAGCCCGCGCCGGTCGCGGCCGTCGTGATCGCACCGCCTTCGCCGCCGCCCGCGCCGCTCCATGCCGACTGGCTCGCGCCTGCCCAGACACAGGATGGCGGCGTCGCCTTCGGCGATCTCGCGCAGCACGTCGGCGCGCGCGTCTCGATCACGACGACGGGCGAACACGTGCACTCCGGCGTCAT
>Ga0207712_10000233_pt1 | contig 54527 bp, 60 predicted proteins | sample KBSS44metaG_FD_184402 | JGI IMG/M metagenome (GOLD analysis project Ga0207712, IMG submission 184402) | Switchgrass rhizosphere microbial communities from Kellogg Biological Station, Michigan, USA - KBS S4-4 metaG (SPAdes) (version 2) | ecosystem: Host-associated > Plants > Roots > Rhizosphere...
ATGGATGCAGGGCGCGGAGAAGCGTGGCAGCGGTCATGTCTCGATGTCGGCGCCGGCGCGCCACGACTCGGCCCATCGCCGAATCGCGGCGATGCCGCGCGGCGACGGGTGTGTCTCGAATGCAACAAGCTGCGCGGCGGTCGCCGCCGCTGGAAGGGGGAGCTGCGGAAGAGACGCCGCCGGAGCGCTCCGGTTCCAGATTACGCCTCGAATACCGACACCCAAAGCGCCCACGGCGTCTGTGAGGCGCCGAGTCTCGCTGCGCACGAGTGATTCATCGAGCGCGACGACAATGAGCGATGCGCGCGCGGGGTCTTGCAGAAGGGCGCCCACCGCCCGGATCCGATGCGCGAGTGAGAGCAGATCCGCACCAACGTCGCCCAGCGCACCGAGCTCGCGATAGCGGAGTACGAGGCGGAGCAGCTGATGCGTCCATTCGAGTGCGATTGCCGGCATTTCGAGCAGGCGCAGCAAGTGTCCGGTAGGCGCGGGATCGACGACGACGCGCGCAAAGCGCCCTTCGCTCGCGGCATCGGCGATTGCGGCCAGTGCGTAAAGCTCATCGATGCCTGGGGGCGCCAGCGCGAGAAGATCGCGGACGATGCGCCGGTCGGCGGTGGTATCGATCGCATGCGCGGAGAGCGCGTCGAAGAACCCGTCGACGCGCTCCGCGTAGCCGGTGCGCAGGCGCTCGAAGGCGGCGCTCGCGTCTGCCTGTCGCGCGAAGAGTCCAGGCACACCGGCCACAGCTATCTCCTCGTCGCCGATCGGTTGCGCGAGCGCGTCCGCGAGCGAGGGCGCCGGATCGGTGGAGACGAGCAGCACGGGCGATTCGGGCGACGGCTGCGCCGCCGTGAGCGCGAGAGCGCAGGCGACGGTCGTCTTGCCCACGCCCCCCTTTCCGCCGACGATGGTGAGCGCGCGCAGCGGTGAAAGGAGAGCGATACCGCCCTCGCTGGAGGTCGCGACTTCGCGCGAAGAAATCTTTATTGCGAGCGCGCCGGGCGCGCGACCCGTGCGCTCATCGTCCAGGAGACGCGCCCCCCACTCCCGCGCACCGTCCACTCCGGGCGCCACCGCACCGCGAGCTACGCGGCGCCACACCGCTCCGGGCGCGGCGCTTCGCAGCTCGGCGCTCAGCGCAGACACGTCGTCCGCATCACTGCCATCACGTCGATCATCGTCTCGAACATGGTCACTCGCGTTGATGACCGCCGCAGCCACCTGAATGCCACGCTCGGAGAGCGCCTGCGCGTATCGCACCGACTCGGCCAGCACCACCGGTTCCTCGCGCGTCACCAACACCGCTGCGCAGCGCGCACGATCGGCGAGGAGCTCCGTGAGCGCGGTGATGCGCGCGCGCATGGAGTCGATGAAGGCGTCGGCGTCGTCCGTGCGATAGCGGTGCATCAGCGTGCGCACCATGAAGCGGTGCTTGTCCTGCATCGCGTCGAGCAGCGAGAGCACGAGCGTGAAGCTGCGCGGAAGATCGAGCAGCCGCAGTGTGTGGCCAGTGGGCGCGGTGTCGATGATCACGCGCTGCCAGCGATCGTCCGTCGTGAGCTCCGCGAGGCGCAGCAGCGCCATCGTCTCATCGACGCCCGGCATCGCACCATCCACGAGCGACGCGACGTCGCTGCGCTCGAGATAGGTACCGCGGTCGACGATCGTCACCAGCACGTCGCGCCACCGCTCCATGAACCGATCGCGCTCGACTGAAGCGTCGAGCTGGAAGGCGGAGAGATGAAGCGCACCGGCAACCGGGAGCGGATCGGCGCCGAGGGGCACGCCCAAGGCATCGCTCAACGCGCGCGCGGGATCGGTCGAGAGAACGAGGGTCGCGGCACCGCGATCGGCAGCCGCGACCGCGAGCGCCGCAGCGCACGTCGTCTTGCCAACGCCACCCTTCCCGACCACGAGCACCCACGGCGGAAGCTGGCCGAGGAGTGCGTCGGCGCCGCTCACGTGCCCGCGTCGCCCCCGTTTTCGGTCTGTGCGTCGTCGGAGGCGCGGGCCATCCGTACCGGACCGCCGGCGTTGCCCATGCCGAGGCGTTCGCGCCACTCGCGCACGTCGCGCAGCCGTCGCATGAGCACGGCCTCCTCCGCGACATACTCCTCGTCATTGATGTCGCCGAGCTCGAGGCGAATCTGCAGCTCCATCAGCGCTTCCTTCACCGGCGTGTCGTCGACCAGCTCATCCTCGACCACGCGCTGCACCTTGCCGAGCGTCCACTTGATGCCGGCGACCGGACCCGTGACGGGCCAGAAAACGATAGTGCTCAGAAGTCCCACGCTCGCCCCCGCGCGCTCAGCTGGCCTTCTCGAGCTTGAGCTTGATGTTGACGAAGTTGTACGGTGGCCACGGACCCGTGTACTTGAACGTCAGCAAGTCCTCGTAATTGCGGCTCACTTCGCGCACGCGCTCGTCGAACTCCTCGCTCCGTCCGCGATCCACGAGGAAGGCAGCGTTCAGGATCATGCGATCGCCGATGACCTTGTTGCTGCGGCTCGCGACGGCCACCGGCTTGAGCGCGTCGTGCACTTCGGAAACGTAGCGGTTTCCCGTCTCCTCGAGCGCGCCTTCGATCAGGCGTCCGAGCTGCATCCGCGCGAAGTACGTCGATGAAGCTGCGTTGCGCGTGATCTCGTCCTTGAGCCGGCGAATCTCATCGTTTTCGTTCTCGATGTTCGCCACGACCTTGTCGCGGTCCCAGAGAATCTTGAGGCCGAACTCGATCTTGTCGCGCATCTTGTCGAGTACGTCCGTGAACGCCTCGTACGTGGAGCGCAGCAGCTCCGACACATCTTCCTCCGAGCGGAAGACGGTGCCGAACGACATCGGGATGACGGTGAACTCGCGCATCACTGTTTCATTCACGAACTCGTGCGCGAGCACGTTCTCGCGCGTCGGATCGTAGATCACGATCGGGGTGTCGCTGACGACCGCCGCCAGATCGTTGTGGTGCACGGTGTAGACGGGGCGATGCCCGCCGATGCCGATCTCGCCGAAGGTGCGCTCGTGCTCCTGGCGAATGATGCAGTACACGTACTTTCCGCCTTCTTCGGCGGTGAGCTCCGTGCCGCGCGTGCTGGCGCCCGGCACCGTTGTGGCGTGGCTGGTTTCGATGGCGTCGTGCATCTCGCTCATGATAAGGGCCTCGTCGTTTACGGCGTCAGCGTGCAGCGATGCAACCTAAGGAGTATGAGCCGGGCTCGCTACGGATTTGGTGAGGTAGCGCACAAATTCGGATCGCAGTCGACAGCCTCGACCGAGCGCCCGCCGTGCCCCGTAAAGCTCGACGCGGAAACATCTTGTGCGTTTTCGCCGGACAGGCATCTCCAGAGACGATCGACTCGCCGAAAGTGCACTTCGCTGGTTTGACAGCCCATCTTCATCTTCCTAGCTTCCGCGACTAAGGGTTAGTTCCCCCCTGCCCCTTCCCCTCTTCTCCCGCGTGACCGTGGAAACAGCGGACTTCCTCTCGACCGTCCCCCTTCTCAGTGGCCTCGACGCCACCGAACTCGCCAAATTCGCCGAGGTGACGCGGGAGCGAAGCTATCCGAAAGGGAGCGTCATCCTCTTCGAGCACGATCCCGGCGACTCGCTGTTCATCGTGCGCTCGGGACGCGTCAAAGTGGTGCTCATCGGCGAGGATGGACGCGAAGTCATCCTCGGCATACTCGGCGTCAGCAATCACTTCGGCGAGCTCTCCCTCATCGACAGCCGCCCACGCTCGGCGCACGTGATCGCGATGGAAGACGCGACGCTTCTCGTGCTGCATCGCGACGACTTCCGCAGGCGCGTGCTCGAGTCGCCCGCGGTCGCGTGGGCGCTTCTCCAGGAGCTGTCGCGCAGACTGCGCCGCGCCGACGAGCAGATCGGCCGCCTCGTGCTCCTCGACGTCGACGGACGCATCGCGCGTCTGCTCCTCGATGCGGCAGGCGAGAGTGGCGGCACGGTCATCGAGAAGCGGCTCACGCACCAGACCATCGCGCAGATGATCGGTGCCAGCAGGGAGACCGTCTCGCGCGCGATGCGCGATTTCCAGGATCGCGGACTGATCGACGTCGAGCGCCGCCAGATCTCCGTGGCCAACCGCGAAGGGCTCGAAGCGCTGGCGCGAGTGAAAGTCTGAGATCGTAAGCGCGGCGTGACGCTCACACTCACTTTCTGGGGAACGCGCGGCTCGGTTCCATCTCCAGGCGCGTCGACGGCGTACTTCGGTGGGAACACGCCGTGCGTCGAGCTGCGCACGGGCACGAACGAACTGCTCATCCTGGACGCGGGAACCGGAATCCGCCACCTCGGCCGCTCGCTCCTCGAGCGCGCGCAGGGGAAGCCGATCGTCGCCGAGATTCTGCTCAGCCACGCGCACTGGGACCACATCCAGGGGCTCCCGTTCTTCGCGCCGCTGTTCGCGCCGGGGCACGAGTTCACGATTCGCGGCGCGCCGGAGGCGATGACCGGGATCGAGCACTCGCTGCGCGCGCAAATGGCTGCCGTTGTATTTCCCGTGAGTTTCGACGCCTACCGTGCTCAGGTCCATTTTCGGGCCCTCAACGAGGTCGAGCGCGGCAATGGATTCACGTTGAAAACAATTGCACTACGCCATCCGGGGGGTGCAACAGGATATCGCATCACGGACGGAAACCCCGGTGCGCCGGCGCTCGTCTATATTTCAGACAACGAGCTCGGCCATGCGGACATTTATACCTCGGCTCCGGGGTGGCGGGACGCGCTCGTGTCGTTCGCGCGCGAGGCATCGTTGCTCGTGCATGATGCGATGTATACGGCCGACGAGTATGAGCGGCATCGCGGGTGGGGCCATTCGCGGTACGAAGACGTCGTGGACCTCGCGCTCGACGCGGGAGTGCAACGGCTGGTGCTCTACCATCACCATCCCGAGCGCTCCGATACCGCGGTGAGCGAGCAGCTGGCGGCGTGCCAGGCACGCGTGCGCGACAAAGGCGCGCGCCTCGAAGTACTGGCGGCCGCGGAGGGCGCGACGCTCACCGTGTAGCCGGGAGAGCAGCATGCAACGCCGACGTTCGACTCTGGGCCTGACCGCGATGCTTCTCGCGATGATCGTCGCTGGCGCGAGTCGACTTCCTGCGCAGCAACACGACTCGTGGCCGCTGGTGGGTGCGCTCCCCTTCGCGAACAGCGTCGTCGGCGACGAGCGCACTGCGCTCAATCCGTTGATCAGCGGCGTGCCGGAACTCCTTCTCATCGAGCTCGGGCGCAATCCCGCCATCCGCACCGTCGAGCCCGCGCGCCTGCGTCGTGTGCTCGCGTCGCAGAAGCTCGATCCATCCGCGCGCATCGACGACGAGAGTGCGGCGCGCATCGGTCGCATCCTGGGCTCGCAGTGGATGATCCGCGGCAACTTCACCGGCGACGGACGCGGCACGATTCGCATCTCCGCGTACATGATCGACGTGGCGACGGGCCAGGTGGAGCACACGGCGAACGCCGAGGGGAAGCAGGCGAATCTCGCGTCGCTCATCGGGCAGATCTCGGAGCACCTCGGGCGCGACATGCATCTCGCAGAGCTGCCAAAGAACAGCAAGCGCGCTCGCGAGAACACGCAGAAGGCGTCGTATCAGACGACGCTCCTGTTCGCGAAGGCGATCGAGGCTCGCGATTCCGGGCGCGTGCAGCAGGCGATCGCGATTCTGAAGCAGCTGCTCGCAGACGAGCCGGAGTACGAGCCTGCGCAGAACGAGCTGACGCGGCTGCACTCGGACAGAGGCCGCTGAGCGCGACGCTCCGCCGAGCGATTCGCCGCGGGTGAATCAGCTTCCGATCGCGATTCTGGTGCCGGTTTTCGAGACGACCTTTCCCGTCTTGTCCTTCACGTCCGCGGGCCAGTTGAGCGCGATGGTGCTATCGCCAATCGAGAGCATCGCCATCTTCTGCCGCGCCGAATTGCCAATCGATATCGCGTCCGACTGCGCTGCGCCCTTGCTCTTGTAGAAGGCGATGACTTTTTCGTACGAGTCTGAAGTTCCGTAGACCTTCACCGGATATTTCGGACTCCTTGCAGTAGTTTCTTTCGATGCGGCGGCGTCGAGCGTCGCGCCGGGATAGATCGGCACCGCGGCGAACGAGAGCGCGGCGATGGCGGCGATGGCGACTCGGATAGCGATGGTCATGACTGGCGCTCCGCAGTGGATTCAATGTGGGTCCCTGGGAACTGCGATGTGTTCTTGCGATAGCATCACGATGGTTTCGAATCGCGGTCAGGGCAAGTAGCCAGCGGTAGCATGTGATGCAGGACTTGCTCGTGGTGTGAGCTTTGCGCTCTACCCGGACATGACAAGACCGCCGATATTTTTTCGCCAATGAAGCGGACGACGCTGCCGGAACGGAATCTCGATGTGTTGCGAGCGATCGCAGTGTTGCTCGTGTTCGCCAATCACATCATGAACGCGTTGATCGGCCATATCTCTCCTCTCGCGGCGTGGTTCGGCCGCGCGGGCGTGGCGGCGTTCTTCGTTCACACATCGCTCGTCCTCATGGGCTCGATGGAGAAGGACGACGCGCCCAATCGCGAAGGGTGGGTCAAGCGCTTCTACGTGCGCCGCGCGTTGCGCATCTACCCGCTCGCGATGAGCGTCATCGCGCTGGTGCTGCTTCTGAAGGTGCCCTCGCGCACGGTCTACGGAACCACGGAAACATTCTCGGTTGGCGAGATCATCGCGAACTTCGCCCTCGTGCAGGATCTCCTCGGCCAGCGATTCGTCCTCGGCGTTCTGTGGACGCTGCCGATGGAGCTGCAGATGTACATCGCGCTCCCGCTCTGCTATCTCATCGCGCGCAAGCCCGACTTTCGATGGATGGCCGCGCTCCTGCTCGTGGGGCTCGCGTTGCCGTTCATCGCGGCGCAGGGGGTGAACACGATTCCCGGAATTTGGCGCGTGCCGGTGCTCGGCTCCGTGCCGTGCTTCCTCGCAGGCGTTCTCGCCTATCGGCTGCTGCGTCGCGCGAAGACCGCGATCCTGCCGTCGTGGCTGTGGATCCCGATCATCGTCGCGGACCTCGTATTCGGCTACTTCGCGTACGACGTGTGGACCGAGTCGTGGATGGTGCGGGCGGTATTCTGCGCAATACTCGGGCTCGCGATTCCGTTCGTCGCGGAGTTGCGGCAGACGATCCTCACGCGCGCCGCGCACACGATCGCGACGTACTCGTACGGGATCTACCTCCTGCATCCCGTCGCGCTCTGGTTCGGCTTCAACGTGCTGCGCGATCAATCACCGGCCGTGCGCGTGCTCGGCATCGCGGCCGCGCTGACGTTGGGATGCCTCGCCGCCTATCATCTGATCGAGAAGCCGGGGATCAAGCTCGGGCGCTCGATTTTCCACTCGCGCGTCCCGGTCGAGGCGGAGCCGGCGGCACCGTAATAGATGACCCACATCGACGACGATCTCCATCACTTCGCCCAACACGGTGCCGCGCCGCTCCCCATCCCCGATGCCGAGGGGCACCTCGAGTACGCCGGCGCGCGGATCTGGTATGCGTCGTACGGCTCCGGCGATCCGGTGGTGTTGCTGCACGGCGCGTTCGACAACAGCGAGGACTGGGGATATCAGGTAGCGGCGCTCGTCGCGTCCGGACATCGCGCGATTCTGATCGACAACCGTGGGCGCGGACGCAGCACCCTGGGCACAGAGCCGCTCTCCTACGAGCTGATGGCTGCTGAGGTGCTCGCGGTGATGGACTCCCTCGACATTTCGAAGTTCTCCGTCGTCGGCTGGAGCGATGGCGCGACGATCGGGTTGATTCTCGCGATGCAGCTTCCGTCGCGCATCGCGAGCGTGTTCGCCTTTGGAAGCAGCATGGAGCTCAATGGGGTGAAAGACATCGACCCGTCGATGCCCATCCTCGGTCTCGTATTCGCCCGCGCGAAGAGAGATTACGCGCGGCTCTCGCCGGAGCCGGCGGCATTCGACGTGATGCGAAAAGCCATGGATCACTTGATGCGCACGGAGCCCAATTACACCGCGCCGGAGCTTGCCTCCATTCGCACGCGCGTCGCGATCGTCGTCGGTGAAAACGACGAGTTCATCAAGCCCGAGCACACCGAGTATCTCGCACGCACGATTCCCGGAGCGCGCCGCATCGTGCTCCCGCGCGTGAGCCATTTCGCGATGCTGCAGCGGCCGGATGACTTCAATTGCGCGATGCTCGAGTTTCTCGACGCGCCTTAGCCCGTCACGGCCGCTTGATGTCCATCACCCACACGTCGCTCTCGCGATCTTCGGTGCTGAAATAAAATTTCCCGTTGCCCACTGCGAGCACGGGCCGATAGGACGGATGCAGCAGCGGATCGAAACGAACGACCAGGCGCGGCGGGCCACCGGCCGGCGACTCCGACCAGATCCCCGCCGTCCCCTGCGCGTCGTGGCCGGCGAGATAGATCAGCCCACTCTTCGCCCACGCCTCCCATTGTATCTGGCCAAAGCCGTCGAGCAGCGTGCGCTCGGCGCCCGACTCCACTGATATGATCTTCAGTGTTCCGCCAATCACCGTAGTCGTGAAGGCGATCGAACGGCCGTCCGGTGACCACATCGGGAAAAAGCCTCCAGCTCGAAGTTGCTTCGGCTTTCCCCAGTGTCCCGCCGCATCGCGCCTCGAGATCCAGAGCCCAAGCGCCGGCGCGAGATTCGTGTAGGCGAGTGCCTTGCCGTCCGGCGACCAGCGCGCGAGCGCCTCCTGAAGCGGAGTGTCGGTGACCTGCTCGACGCCGCCGCCATCGAGACGCATCACGTAGATGTCTCGTGAACCTCCACGCCACGAATGGAAGGCGACCTCGCGCCCATCGGGTGATACGTCGGGCGCGAAATCGTCTGCGCGATTGGTGGTGAGCTGCTCGGGATCGCCGCCGGAAATCGGCAGTCGAAACAGATCCGCATTGCCGGAGAGATCCGAGTCGTATAGCAGCCACTTCCCGTCGGGCGAGAGCGTCAGTGCCTCGATCGTCTCGTTCGCATTCGTGATGCGTGTCGCTGCCGCCGAGGTGACCGGAGGATTCGCCGGAATCGGAAGGCTCCAGAGACTGGAGCGACTGCTGTATCGCGAATACGCCAGGCGTGAGCCCGCGCCGGCGAGTGATATCGTGTGCGCGCCGAGTCCGGTGCTCAACCGCTGGATGGAGCCGTCGGCTTTGCCATTCGTCGAGACGGGCACGCCGTAGATGTCGTTCGGTCCGTCGCGGTTGGAGACGAAATACACCCACCGTCCATCCGCTGACCACGTGGGCGAATGATTGAGCGACAGCGAATCGGTGACTGTCGTGATCGCTCCGTCGCTCACGCGCGCGAGGACGATCCATCCGGGCGACTGATTGTTGAAGAGACTTCCGGCGGCCGCGTAGTACTGATCTCCCTCCGCGCATGCCACGAACTTCCCACTCGGCGACCACGCGCACCGCGTCGCCTGCGGAAGCCGAGCGATCGCTCGTATCGACGCGCCGGCCTCGCGGACGAACAATGAATCATCCCGAGCGAACGCGATCTGGTTGCCGTCGGGCGACCACGTTGCCGACACGATCGGCATCGTCGCGTCGCCTGGTACCTCGGGCCGAGCGGGCCCTCCACCAGCGGGCGCGCTGAACACGCCGCCGCGCGAGAGAAAGAGCACGCGCGAACCATCGGAGGACCACTGCGGATCCGTCTCGGCCACGCTCGTGTCGCCCGTCAGCGCGATCGCGCGGCCCTCGCCCACGGGCCGCACCATCACGCGCATCCGCGACAGCGCGCCCGCGGCGTATGCGACCGATCGGCCATCGGGCGACAGCACCGGAGTGATCTCGAGCCCCGGATCCCAGGTCACGTGCGACGTGCGACCGAAGGCGAGCGGCGGCGCGCCTCGTCCGCTGAGGATTTTGCCGCCGAGGAAAAATGACGCGAGCGCGATGAGTGCCGCGATGCCGATAGTCACGGCCCGTGGCCGCAGCGTCGATGACGGCGGCGCCGACGTGATTACGCGTCCAGTCGCGATCCCCGACACTCCGAGCGCCGCAGCGAATTCGGCGGCGCTGCGATACCGATCGGCGGGCGTCTTCTGCAGCGCGACGCGAATCGCTTCGTCGATGTGCTCGGGGACGGTATCGCGCTTGCTGCGCACCGATGGCGCCGGCGCGGTGACCACCTTGGCGACGATCGCCTGGGCGGTGGGCCCGGTGAACGGCGGCTCGCCCGCGAGCATCTCGAACATCACGCAGCCCAGCGCGTATATGTCGGTGCGCGCGTCGAGCTCGCGCTCGCCCATCGCCTGCTCGGGACTCATGTACTGCGGCGTGCCGAGCGACATGCCGGTCTCGGTCATCCGGTTGCCGCCCACCTTCGACGCGGCCAACGCTATTCCGAAGTCGGCGACGAGTGCGTGGCCGCCCTGCAGCAGGATGTTCTCGGGCTTGATGTCGCGATGGATTACGCCGTGCGCGTGCGCGTACTGCAGCGCATCCGCGACTTCGCGGCCGATGCGCAGCGCGTCATCGAGCGGCAGCTGCTTTTCGCGCACGAGCTGGTCGCGCAGCGACTCACCCTCGACGAAGGGCATCACGTAGAACACAGTCCCATCGACTGCGCCCGAATCGAAGAGCGAAAGAATGTGCGGGTGCTGCAGGTTCGCCGTCGTCTTGATCTCGCTCAGGAATCGATCGGCACCGATGACCGCCGCGAGCTCGTTACGCAGCACCTTGATCGCGACTCGGCGATCGTGCTTGAGATCGTGCGCGAGGTAGACGGTCGCCATCCCGCCTGCGCCGAGCACGCGCTCGATGCGATAGCGATCGGCGAGGCTGGCGCTGAGTCGTGAGACGTCGCCGTCCATCTACGTTAACTCACGCGCGCGAAAGCTCGGAGAGCTGCGGCTCGATCTCCGTCGCGACGCAGCTCGGGCAGATGCCGTGCGTGAACATCGTCGTCGTGTGCGTGGCGATGTAGTTCTCCACCGTGTGCCAGTAGTCGTTGTCGTCGCGCACTTTTCTGCAATACGAGCACATCGGCAGGATGCCTCGCAGCGCCTTCACCTCGTCGAGCGCGGCCTGTAGCTCGAGCACCAACTGCTCGCGCTCCTGGGCCGCGAGTTTGCTCGCCGTGACGTCGCGCGCCACCGAATAGATCAGCTGCTCGGCCGTGTCGGGCGCGGCGTTCCAGAGGAACCAGCGGAACGAGCCGTCCTTGCAGAGATATCGGTTCTCGAAGCCGAGTGCCTTGCCGCCGCCGCGAACCTCGCGATTTTTATTGAGTGTGCGCTCGCGATCGTCAGGGTGCACGAACTCGATGAACGGTCGCGACATCAGCTCCTCGCGCGTAAAGCCGAGGGTGCGCTCCCAGGCGGGATTGAGTCGCTTGAAGTGGCCGTTGAAGTTGAGAAAGCAGAGCATGTCGATCGACGTCGCGAAGAAGCGGTCCTCGAGCTCGTAAACCGCGCGAGCCGCATCGAGCTTGCTCAGCGCGAGCTCGATGTGCACGCGAAGCTCGCGATCCGTGAACGGCTTCACGATATAGCCGTTGGGTTTGCGCACGCCCGCGGCCACGAGCGCCGCCTCGTCGTCCTCGCAAATCACGAGGAGCACGGCGCACGCGCGCTCCTTGAGCAAGGCACTCGAGGCCATGCGTTGCGCGTCACCCGGCGCCACATCCACGAGCGCGAGCGACGCGTGCTCCATCATTGGAATCGCCCCATCTTCCGAGCGCGCAATGCCTGCCACCGTGCATCCGAGGCCCGCAAGTCGCGCCGCAAGCGCCTCCGCGGCGGCGAGATTCTGATCGACAACGAGTATGCTGCGTGAATCCATGGACAGCTGCACTCCTGTGAGGCGAAAGCTCGGCTTGACGGGGGGAGGAGCGGACGGAGCGCGATCCGATCGGGGGGCCGCCGGATGCGCGGTCACATACTATGACGCCGCGAGCGCCTGCGCCGCAAATTTTTGTGGCGATCTGGGAGGCGGGAGTTCGCTCGCGAGGTGGGGCCGAGGACGCGAGGATCGACGAGTGACTCGATAGGGAAAAGGTCGACTAGTGCGCGCGCTGCAAGCTGTCCATCCGAGCGATGTCTCGAGTGACGTCCTCGCTGCTGACCTGCGCGCGCCGTTCTTCGGTGCCCTGAATTCGCTGCGCGCCGTGCGCTTGAAGATCTCTCGCCGCGTCCTGGGACTTGCTCTCGATTGCCGATTGCAGAGGGGAATCGCCAAATCGATCAATCGCATTCAATGACGCGCCGTGTGCCAGGAGAAACTCGATCATCTCGGGGTGATTTTCGACTGCCGCGGCATGGAGCGCAGTAGTGCTGTCCCGGTCGACGAGATCGACTCGGCCGCCGTGTGCGAGGAAGGTCGTCAACGTCCGCCTTTCACCGAGGGCCGCAGCGTTGATCACGAAGTCGGCGGCGTGGGCGCTCGTCATGAGCCGTCCGGCAAAGAGTTGTTCCCACATCGCGTATGGGGCAAGAAGCACCGCGCCGAGAAGAAGCGTCGATGCCATCAAGGCACTCAGCCCTACGCCGGGGCGAAGACCTCGCATCAGTCCGCGAACCATGACTGCGATTAGCCAGACTCCGAGCGCGAGGATCAGGATTGGCGACACGATCAGTGGAGCCCACAGACCGTGCGAAAGCGAAAAGCCGACCATCTGCGGTCCTTGTCGCCAGGTGAGGGCCGTCTGTTCCCACACGAGCCGAGCCGCGAGTGCGGCGTTCGGGACGAGTGCCGCGATGCCAAGCGCGATCAGCCAGCGCGATGCGGCCAGGCGCGGGCGAGCGTTGGAAGATGTCGTCGGCTCGCCCATCCACTATCTCCCTGGTTATACCGTGGTGTCCTCAATGCGATGCGAACGCGACCACACGATTTTGTCTTCGAGGACCGCAGGCCTGCAAGCCCCCTACGTAGACGCGCGCGCTCCGGCGATCTCGCCGCCTGCCCCCGCCTGTCCCTTCTTCCGCCGGCTCAACACCCCCGCCGTCACCAGCGCCATGACCAGTCCCACCGGCAGCGGCTCGACGAAGGTGAACGCCGCGTTGTAGAGCGGCTTGTTGTACATCACCTGCAACTTGTCCATCTCTGCCTTCTTTTTGGCGAGCGCCTCTTCGCTCGCTCCATTCGCGCGCGCCTTCGCGAGCTCGTTCGTCTGCATCTTCGAGAGGAAGTCGGGCTCGAACTTGAAGTAGATGACCTGCCACGTCGCGACGTAGCAGACCGACGCGACCGCCGTGATCAACACGCCGATCGCGAACGCGCGACCGAAGCCCACCGTGCCGCCGGCGACGTTGTCGCGATACGAACGCACGCCGAAATAGATCAGGAGGAAGGCAACTATCATCGTCGTATAGCCGATGACGTATCCGGCATCCATGCCAATCTGATCATGGAACGGTACGGTGATGATCATCATCACCGAGAGAATGGCGCCGGCGATCAAGCCGAAGGTGAGCACGGTCTTTTTCATTGACGGACTCCTTTGAGCGTGGAGAGTACGGTGAACGGCGAGCACAATGCCCGTTCCACCCCGATTTTCGCGTCACCCGAACGAATGATTTTTCGCGAAATTCCAAAAAATCATCCTTTCAGGGGATGAGTCCCGCCTCCTTCGCGCGCTGCACGGCCTGCGTGCGGCGGCGAGCGGAGAGCTTGTCGAACAGCCGGGCGGCGTGCGTCTTCACGGTGTTCTCGCTCACGAACAGGCGATCGGCGATCTCGCGATTGCTGTGGCCGGCCGCCATCTCCTCGAGGATCTCGAGCTCGCGAGGCGTGATGCCGAGCTGTTCGAGCTGCGCGTCATTCCGCGCGAAGGGCGTTGCGACCGGTACGGGCACTTCGCGTACGACAATGGTCTCGCGTGTGCGCGTGAGCTTGAGGCCGAGCCAGATCCCGAGACTCGAGAAGATGAGCGCGACGATGCCGCCATAGATCTCGAGCGAGTGCTCGAGCACGAGGTAGCGGTACTCGACAGCCTTGAGCACGGCGATGAGCACGCCGCCGAGGATGCCATAAAGAAGGACTGTCTTTTTCACGCGAGGGGCGAGTCCACGCGCGTCAGCCCGCACGCGCGCCGAGCGTCATCATCCGTGCACGTGAAAGCGCTGGAGATACACGATCACCCCCAGAACCACCTGCACGGCACCGACCCATAACAACGTTATGTCTCGGCGTCCTCTCCAGAAGCGCCACCCCAGCCCGCCGATGATCGCCACGGACACGACGGTCAGTAGGAGAAAGCCACCGATGTGATCGCGAAAGGCCACGTAGCTGCCGCCGATTGCGCGCGCCGCCAGGAGATGTCCGAGCAGGCCAAGCCCGAGGAGAACCCATCCGAGCAGGACTCTCGCGCGGCGAGTAGAGCGCGCAGCAGCGGACATCGACGGCGGTCCCATTGTGCCTCCAAGCGACAGTTTGCGACGAACAACATAGAACAGTTCGCGATGGATAGCTCCCTGCTCTTGACGGAATTTGGGGCAGACTGTATATAGCTAAATGGCTATGTACGCTGCTGCGGCGAAATCATCCGCTCCGGACTCGCTGAGCCTCATCTTCGGCGCCCTGGCCGATCCGACGCGTCGCGCGATTCTGCAACGCCTCAGCACCGGTGTGCACTCGGTGACGGAGCTGGCCGAGCCGTTTCGGATGACCCAGCCGTCCATCTCCAAGCACCTGAAGGTGTTAGAAAACGCCGGGCTGGTCGTGCGCGGAAAGGACGCGCAGTGGCGCCCCCGCTCGCTCAGGGCTGCCCCTCTACAGGAGGCGAGCGCCTACCTGGAGCAGTTCAGGAAGCTCTGGGGGGAGCGCCTCGATCGCATGGAGCTATACCTCAAGGAGCTGCAAGCCGGCGAATGAACGGCCGCGACGCACCCCACTCAGCCCACAGGAAGATCATCATGCTCACTCGCACGCTGCTCCCCGTCGCCGTCGCACTCATTGCGACCGGATCCGTTGGCGCTCAGAAATCGCCAGACCTCGCTCCCTACCTGATCGCGGACCGCGCGTCCGAAGTGGCGCTGGCGCGGAGCGCGGCGCCCAAAAACGTCTCGGATTCCGCCACCGTGTTGGTTCTCACGCGCAGCGGCTTCGTCGAGGCGTCCCACGGCACCAACGGCTTCACCTGCCTCGTTCTCCGCTCATTCCTCGGCAGTCTCGACGATCCTACTTTCTGGAGTCCAAAGGTTCGCGCACCGAATTGCTACAATGCGCCCGCGGTGCGAACGGTACTTCCGGAAATAAAAACGCGTGCCGAATGGATTATGGCCGGAGTAGATCGCACCGAGATCGTGTCGCGAACGAAGCGCGCGTACGCAACGCATCAGTTCCCGATGCCGGCCGCGGGTTCGATGACGTACATGCTCTCGCGCGAGCAGTATCTCGTTGACGCAAATCCACACTGGATGCCGCACTTGATGTTTTTCTACGACAAGTCGCTGCCCGGCGCGGCGTTTGGCGCGGCGGGGATGACAGCGCCCGTGATCGACGGCTCGATCGGGGACTCGAACTATCCGGTCCTGACGCTGCTCATTCCGGTGCGCCAGTGGTCCGACGGCACTACGGCCATGCCGGCCACGGGGCGATAGCGATGGCGACACCCGCGCGAGAGTTTCCCTCCGATCGCGAGGTGATCTTCACCCGCGTGCTCGATGCACCGCGCGAGCTCGTGTGGAAAGTGTGGAGTGATCTGAAGCATTTGCATAAGTGGTGGGGCCCCGCCGGCTTCACCACCACGACGCACGAGTTCGAGTTCGCTCCAGGCGGCGTGTGGCGATTCGTGATGCACGGTCCGGACGGCACCGATTATCCGACGCGCATCGTCTTTCGCGAGATCGCGGAGCCGAGTCGGATCGTCTACGAGAATAGTTGGGATCTTCCGGGAGCGCCGCTCGAGTACACGGGCGAGAACACCTTCGCCGCGACGGAAGAGAGGAAGACGACGCTCGCGCTGCGAATGACGTTCTCGGATGTGAGCGCGTTCAAGGTGGCGGTGGAGCGCTATGGCGTGCTCGAAGGGGGGACGCAGACGTTCGAGCGGCTCAACGACTATGTGAGCGCGCTGGGTAGATAAAACGCGAGTAGACGGGCATCGTTCGGGAGCGCGTCGGTTCTCGCGGCGAATTCATCACGACGCGCGACGCTGTCTCGATCCGAGTATTGCGCATGCTTCGTTTTCGCGGGCGTTCCGGTCACTCAGTCGCGATTGCGCTGACGCTCGCGTCGTCCATGGCCAGCTGTACGTCACTTCGGCATCGAGAGTTCGATAGTCGCGCGCCGCTCGCGGACGTGAGCGGCGTAACGACCCGCTCCGGCAGCGAGATTCCGTTTGCAAAATCCAGCGCGTCGATCGTCAACGACACACTCTACGCGTTCGGCGAAACGGGACCGCTCAAGGTGCCGACCGACAGCATCGCGCAGCTGTCGAAGCGGCAGTTCTCGCCGTGGCGCACGCTCGCTCTCGTGGGAGGGATTGGCGTGGCTGCGTTCACTGCGCTCGTCGTGGCGGCGGTGAGCCTGATCGACAATCAGTGAGCGGCGAGTGGGCGAGGTGCGCTCGACTCACGCATCCCCGCCCCTCCACACATTGCACGGGTACCGCTCCCGCGCTGCCGTAGACGCCGCCAGATCGATCTCGATCGTGACGAATGGCGACGCGCTCGTCGTGCGCGCGAGGAGCTCTCCGTTCGGACTGATGATTCACCCGGCTCCGCCGCACGCGCCTGGTGTATCTGCGTCGCTCACCGCGCGACCCGGAGCTCTCGCCGTTCCACATGCATCGCCGCCATCTGCACACTACCGTGCACCGCGTGCAGGACGCGATCATCACGAAGCCGGATCGCGATTGGGACATGACGTCGCTCGCGGCGGTGGGCAACACCACAGAGCGGCATCTGCTGCGGCTATTTCTCGAGCACGCGTGCGTGTTGCCGCTGCACTATCTCCGTTCGATCCGCCTCGAGCGCGCGCGTCAATCGTTGGAGTATGGCGCGAGCGTGACGCGTGCGGCGGAAGTGGCGGGGTTCACGTCGGGGCTGCAGCTCAAGCGAGCGTGGAGCCGGCAGTGGGGAGGATCGCCGAGGGATGCGGCGCGGGCGGCGGAGAGTGCGAGCGCGGGGACGCGATCGCAGGCGCGCGAGAAGAGAGTGGCAGCTACTGGGAAGGCTCGGACGAAGTTTCCGGCGCGGGCCAACGCGGCCGCTGCCAGGCCCGCCAACCCATGATCAGGTAGCAAACCACTGTCAGGTACCCAAGGTTCATCAGAGCCAACGTCGCCCAACGGATCCAATCGGGCCATGCGGCTGGAAGCATCATCTCGGCCACGGTTGCTGGCATCAAGAACAGCATGAACATCCCGAGGATCGAGGCTGCAGTAGATGGAGCGTGCACGTTGAGATCGAGGCCGAGGGCTTCGAAGAGGAGCCAGAGAAGTGCGATGAGCGCGACGGCGCCCACCTCGACGACAATCGAGGCGAGGAATGCGCGGTACCAGGTTGGGTAGTTGAGCGGAAGGCGTGACGTAGTTGCTCCGGGGTAAGCGGTGACGTGCTGATGTGCGCAGCTATTCAGGACTCCGGCATGATCCTCATGGAACTCGGCGCTCGCTCATCACGCGACGGGCGAATAGTCCGAGGCAGGCAAGAGCGATCGCGGGCAATTCAACCCACGCCAGCTCGTTCGCAAGGACGGCCCGGCCACGCGCAGTGAAGAATGGCCTCACCCCGATGGGCGACACAGCAATCGGGCGCCACGGAAAGAAGTAACGTGAATGGTCGAACGGAGCGAAGAAGGCGACGCCGAGGCCGCCTGTGGTCATGGCATCGAGAATGCCATGCGAGGCCATGGCGACAACGAAGTACGCGGCGAGGCGCAGTCGGTGGCGAGCGGCGCTCGGACCACGAGCGTAGGCTAGCGCCGCAATCGTCCCGATGACGACGGCAGCGAGCAGCGAATGCGTAATCCCTCGATGCCCAAATAAATCTCCGTACGCAACGCCGAAGCGAAAACCGAGCACGTCGATGTCTGGCAGGGCCGCGAGGCCGGCACCGACAAGCCACGTGTTCTTCGGCGCACCCTCGTCGCGAAAGAGTGGCCAGAGTGCAGCACCTACAATTGCGTGCGCAAATACAGAGGCCATCGAGGGTCAGCTCTCTCTCGTAAGATGAAACGCTCTCTTTCGCACAGTGGGATGATAGTCTGCGCGACCGGCCACGCGCCCGAGCGTCTTGAGCGCAACCGACTGAATGCCTTCCCACCTGCTCTCAAGCGCTGCACGAACGAGCGCGGACCGCTCCGGCGAATACCGCTGCCCGGCCAGCCCGCGCAGCTGGCCGGCGAGATCACGTAGTTCGTCCATGACTTCAGCCGAACTCACTCTTTGGCGGTGGTTGATCGAGTCCGGTCTGACCCGCGGCGATCGACGCGCGCTGGTAATTCTCCGATCGTATGGGCGCGCTCGCGAGGCGGCGCAGCATCGTTAGTTGCCCGGTGTGTGTGAGCGCGTCGGCGACTGGGCCCTGAAAGATGCGTTCGAGGAAAGGAAGCTCGAGTGCAACGCTGCTTGCGAGATGTGTATCGAGCGCGGTGATGGCGGAGAACAAGCGATCCACGTCGCTCGCCCACGATTGCACGGGCGCCTCGCGCCACTGTTCCCGACCCTGCGCGATGGAGAGCGTCCAATCCATCAAGTCGCCCATGTGCGCGAGGATCTCCGCGGGCGTGCGCGAAGTTGGGCCGACGCGGAAGTAGGCGAACTCGGAAGGCGCATCGCGAAGGGGCTTCGCAGCGCGGTAGGCGAGAGTGGCGAGGGTGTGGCGGAGGAAGGCGGTGGCGGGGTTCGCCGCGCCGGAGCTTGCATCGGATTGGGACATCGCATCGGGTGTCGTCATTTGATTAGATGGGTATCGAGACGGCCTGCTGTCAGCGATGTCGGATTGGGAACGCCGAGTGCTGCACGTCTGGTCCTCATGTGCCCATCACGCGCCGATGGAGGCCGCCGAGTACTGACACTCCTACTGCGACCGGTATACTCACCAGGTAGCAACGCCACGGATTAGCAGATCGCGACGCATGCCGACTGCGTAGCCGAACTCTCCAAGTCGCGCGTTTGAGGGATAGGCAATCAAGTAATCGCCAATGCGAAATATCACGACTGGTGGTGGGCCAACTTGCCAGCCCAGTACATCGCGATTGATGATTCGCGCGACTCGCTGACAAGTCGACTCATCGACCACCTCGATGATGCTATCGCGCGAAGTCACACGCGGCGCGCCACCGAGCACCTTTCGCCAGCCATCACCAAAATCAGTTGTGTCGGAAAGGATCTGGCGTAGCCAACTTCGAGTCACCTCTTTGAAATGGGAGCCTCGAGGCGACATGTCACCTCCGCCAGGACCATCGGTCGCGAGGCACCAAACGCTGGGCGGTGCTTTCCCCATGAAATCCGATGGCGGTGCTCCGACTGATGGACCATCGCCGTAGCGCACCTGGTTTCGCCACGCTGGTGCAGGCGTGGTGTGAGAGATACTGTCGCTGACCGCCACGGTGTCGGTTGCGTGCTGGGCACGCAAGGAGCTTGCGCCGAGTGAGAGAGCTCCAAGCACCAGCAAGGTGCGCGCATCGATTTTATTTCGCATGTGTATTCGACGATCGCGCATAGGCTCATGTTGCACTGGAATAAAACATGACAGTGCTTGCACGAATCAGGCGTAGCTAGCAGCCGCCGGCACTGTTCGCCTCAACGAGCTCGCTCCAAAAAGCGATCTTGCGTGGCTCCGGAGTGGTGGCTTCGCGAAATGTCATCCGCCCAAACTCATGCGCGACGTACGATCGTAAATCGCGGCCATAGTAGATGACATCGGTTTGATGAACCGAGAACACGGGGTTTCCGATCTCGCTCGGCGAGGACGCCAAGTATCGGTGACCGTAAACAGGAATTAGTCGTGGCGCGCTGGCAATATGGCGCCGAGCGATTTCGAGTGCGTCCTCGAGAACCGGCGGGCGCGTTTCCCACGCCGGCCACCAAAACGAATTCTGCTCGATATCGAAGGCGATTCCGCTGAATGGCCCCGCTAAGACGTCAGCGATCGCCGTCGACGCGGGCTCGCGCCAATTCGGAAACCGTTCGCCGACAGGGAGCGCCGTTCGGAGGAAATCAGCGAGATCGGGTGGAAATTGGGCACCCACAACTTCCTCCGCGGATGCGAGCTCGATGCGCGACAGCCCCGGCTCGATATGCGCCCCCGATTGCCTCAGCAACCGCAGCTCCCGTGACCAGCCCGTCACGATGCGGGGCCCGCTGCTCCACGCCGATCTCGCCACTCATCGAGGGCTCCCATCACAAATCCCAGCACGGCAAAGAAGCAGGCGATCACTCCGAGAAATGTCGCGATGTCTTGCAGGTCGAGCCCCTTACCGTCCATAAAGTCCGCGCTCACTCCCACCGCGCCATAGATCGCTGTTGCGCAGAGAACGCCAGTCACTGGATAGCGCAGCATCCGACTCTTCAGATGGGACGCAGCCGCCAAAAATACGCCTGCGATGGAAAAGCCAATAAAATATGCCGGAACAACGAACTCCAACAATCGCGCGATATAGGGCAGATCGTGTGCGGCCTGGAGATGACCAGAGATCGCGAACTCTGCAACTCTGATGATCAGGCGACCGACCGCGATTACCGAAATGAAGGCAGCGAAATACAACCCGCCCCGAATCCCGCTTCGCAGAGACACGCCCGTGGGAAAGTCGATCGTATTGGCATCGGCGTCATCCATACTCGACATCCCTCACGGTGAACGTTGATTGGTGAGCGATAATCAATTTCGATTGTAGCGATCAGCAGCAATCGCGAGATCGCGTTGCTCACAGGATGCGACGCGGCTTCGTCGCATGCAACATCTCGCTAGGCTATCCGATCAGCGGCGAGACGCGCGTTGCTACACTTGCGCAGCGCCGACGCCACGCGCTCTGCTTCAGGAACATATAGTTGGAAATCACGTCCTCCAGAGACCACCTCGAGCGAAGTGATGGGAGGACTACCGAGGAGGCGCGCCAGGGTCGATCCGCGTGCGACACGCGGCGTCAGAGTCGGAGCACCGTCGGTCGTCAACACGGTCGGAGACTGAAGCGTCGCCCGATTGTTCAAATGCGGAACAAAGACCCACGATCCCGGTCCCGCGTACAGATAGCCGCTAACCTCAGAACGCGGCGGGATGATGAGATCGCACATCACTCGGCACGTGAAGGTGCCTGGCGGAGGAGACGGGACGAGTGCAGGATCGGCCTCATAGAGCTTACGCACTAGCTCGCGCATCTTCTCACGGAAGTTTCGCGCAAAGAGGAACCCAATCATTGGGCTCACGAGGATGCTCACGATGATCGGATAGAACAGGCCCTGGGAGCGAGGGGTTTTGACAACCGCGATCGACGTCAGGAGCACGCCGCACGCGATGCTACTCTTGAGCGCGCTACGTGTCAGAGAACCCTGAAACGGACGCTCGTACACCTCGAATGGCAAGACGTTTTCCATGCGTGGACTCTTGAATTGTGTGTTGGCGGGGTGATGATCCGATTTGACGTTCGACTGCGGAAACGAACATTCCCGGACGTCATTTCGTGGGCGGGGGCTGATGGACCCTCATCCTTTAGCTCTGAGCGCGTGGCGTTGGCGCCGCCATGAATTCGTCGAGAAGCTCTCCGAGTGACGCAAACTCCGATTCATCATCCGGATTCCCCAGCAACGAGTCCAGGTACGCCTGCACGATACGGTACTCGCGCTCCGATTTGATGCGTCCAACGCTGCGCACCTTCGCCACCACCTCGCCGTCGCGGATCTGCTGGGCGTCCGGCCCAAAGCGCTCTCGAAGCTCACGCTCGAGTGGCTCGCGAGTTGTCGGCGACATCGCACCGAGGAACGAGCGCGTCTCGCGATATATCAAACGAAGATCGCTGAGCTTCGTGCTGCTCTCGATGAGAAGACGCCACTGCGACCAAAACGCGCTTGGCGCCTCGCTCTCGGCCGCTGCGAGTATGAGCAACGCTCTGCCGCGAAGGTCGGCGGCCTCCAGTTCTCTAGCGGCGGCGGATCGGGGGCGCTTGGGTTTGCTCATCTTGGGAAAGGATTGGTGGACGCATATCGCACCGGAGCCGCGATAGATCATAGCGCGGGGATTCCGCACGGCAATCTTTCCTGTCCTCCTCGAGCTACCCTCGCTCCCCCCACCCTCCCCCGCCCGGCGTCTCGATCGTCAACACATCCCCCGCCACCAACTGCACCCTGCACTTCGGCGGCAGCTCCTTCCCGTTCAACAGATTCCGCCCCTTCGCACCACTCGGCCCGCCCGCCGCCCCAGCAGGCGCGCGTCGACGCCGCTCCGTGAGCAGCGTGACGGTGCACGGCTCCAGCGCGCGATAGCGACGCACGACGCCATCTCCACCAACGTGCTTCCCCGCACCGCCGCTGCCCCGGCGAATCGAATACTCCTCGATCTGAATCGGGTACGCCCACTCGAGTGATTCGATCGGCGTGTTGCGCGTGTTGCTCATCCCCACGTGCACCGCGCTCGGCCCATCGCCACGCGACGACGCGCCCTGTCCGCCGCCGAGCGTTTCGTAGAATGTCCAGCCGTCGCCGCCGAAGGTGACGTTGTTCATCGTCCCCTGCCCCTGCGCCGGCACGTCGAGTCCCGCATCCGCGAGCGCGGCGAGAATCGTGTCCGTGATGCGCTGCGACATCTCGACGTTTCCCGCCGCCACCGCCGCCGGCCATCGCGCATGCACCGCGCTCCCCTCCTCGGCGACGATCTCGATCGCGCGCGCGATGCCGTCGTTCGTCGGCACGTCGTCGGGCAGCAGCGTGCGCAGCACGAACACCGCAGCCGCGCGCGTCACCGCGAGCGGACAGTTCACGTTGCCGCGCACCTGTGCCGAGGTCCCTGCGAAGTCGAGCACCAGGCGATCGCCGCGCGTGTGAAGCGCGACGGAAATGGTCACCGGATCATCTGTGAGGCCATCGCCCTCGAGCGTGTCCGTCGCTCGGCCGCTGCGCGCCCCGAGTGCGCGGATGGTCGCGTGCGCGCGGCGCGCGGTGTAGTCGATGAGCGCACGCCCCGACGCGGCAACGCGCTCGCGCCCCTCTCGCGCGATGAGCGCGCGCAGACCATTCGCGCCGGCGGCACAGGCGGCGAGCTGCGCGCGAAGGTCGCCTCTGCGCTCCTTCGGCGTGCGCACGTTCGCGAGAATCACGGCGAGCATGTCCTCGCGCATTTCGCCGCCGCGCGACAGCAGCACGGGCGGCAGAATCAATCCCTCCTGCACGAGCTCCGTCGCGCCCTGCGGCATGCTGCCGGGGCTCATCCCGCCCACATCGGCATGGTGCGCGCGTACCGCCGCGTAGCCGACGATCTCGCCGTCGAGTTCCACCGCCTCCACGAGGGTGAGATCCGGGAGATGCGATCCACCCGCGTAGGGATCATTGAGGATGAACACGTCGCCGGGCTCGGGCGCACGCTCGCGCACCGCGCGCACCGACTCGGGCATCGCACCGAGGTGCACGGGGATGTGCGCGGCCTGCGCGACCATCCGTCCGCCGGCATCGAACAGCGCGGACGACGCGTCGCGACGCTCGCGAATGTTCGGCGACAGTGAGCCGCGCACCAGCACGCTCCCCATCTCCTCCGCGATCGCGGACCAGGCGTGGCCCATGACCTCGAGCTCTAACAGGTCGATGGTGTCGCTCGCGCTCATGCGCCGCGCTCCATCATCCACCCGCCAATCGGCAGCGCGCGCGCCGACCATCCGTCGGCAACGAAGAGCGTCGCATCGCTCAACGCGATCACATCCGGCCCGCGACGCATCTCTTCCGCGAAGTGAGGCGCCGCCAGAACCGGCTCGCGCGCGGCGCCACTCACCGCTATGCGCGCGCCGATCACCTCGATCTCCGCATCGAGCGCGAAGCCCATGCGCTTCTCATGCTCCGCTGCGAATCGCGTCGCGAGCCCCGCACCCTCCTCGCCCGGCGCGAACGGAATCTCGAGCTCGTGCCCCTGCCCCACATATCGCGCGCGCAGCCAGCGCTGAGTCGCGCGCGCTCCACCCGCGTCGCGCCCGCCACCCGCGTCGCGCACCCCTGCACTCGCGCGCCCCGCAAGCAGCGCGTCGAGCTCGCGCGTGTCCGCCGACGTCAACTCGTGCGCGCGCCGCATTACACTCGCAAGCGCGTCGCGTCGCTCCGGCGCGATCGCGAGTCCCAACGCGCTGAGCACTCCAGCAAACGGCGGCACCAGCACGGTGCGCATGCCGAGATGATCTGCGAGCGCACACGCGTGCAGCGGACCGCCGCCGCCGAACGCGACCAGCGCGCACCGCCGCGGATCGACGCCGCGCTCCACGCTCACGCGCCTCAATGCGCGCGCCATCGACGCATCCGCCGCCTGCACCATCGCGCGCGCCGCGCGCTCCGGCGTCACGCCCAGCGCGTCCGCGAGCCTCTTCACCGCCGCATGCGCCGCATTCGCATCGAGCGCGACGACGCCGAGCGTGCGCGCAGTGAGCGTGCCGAGCACGATCTGCGCGTCGGTCACCGTGGCCTCGACTCCACCGCGCCCGAACGCCGCCGGCCCCGGCGTCGCACCGGCGCTCCTCGGCCCCACGCGCAGCGCGCCGCCGTCGTCCACCCAGCCAATGCTCCCGCCACCTGCGGACACGGTCTCCACCAACACGCGCGGCAGCGCAATCGGCACGCCGGCGACCGCACCGCCGCTCTCCGTGAGCGGCTCGCCATCGAGCACGAGCCCGGCATCCGCACTCGTGCCGCCAATGTCGATCGTCAGCGCATTCGGAAAGCCCGCGAGTCGCGCGACATACGCCGCGCCTGCGACGCCGCCCGCCGGCCCCGAGAGCGCGAGCGCTGCTGCGCTCTTCGCCGCCTCGCCCGCACTGCGCATCCCGCCGCTCGACGTCATCACTGAGAGCGCCGGATAGCCCTGCGCGCGCAGCCGCTCCCCTAGACGCGCTAGGTATCGCGCCACCCCCGGCCGCAAATACCCCTCCGCCACCGTCGTCGCCGTCCGCTCGTACTCGCGGATCTCCGGGAGCACGTCGGACGAGCACACGATGTCGGCGTCGATGCCGCTCTCGCGCAGCGCCTTCGCGAGCGCGCGCTCGTGCGAGTGATCGCGATACGAATGCAGCAGCGAGATCGCCACGACCTCTGGCGCCGCCGCGCGCACCTCCGTCACCGCGTCATGCATCGCGCGCGCGGACAGCGGTTTCTCCACCCGGTACGGAGTGATCCGCTCGTCGATCGCGACGGTCCACTGCGATGGCACGAGCGGCGCCGGATGGTGGCGCGTGAGATCGTAGAGCGACGCGCGCTCCTGTCGCCGAAGCTCGAGCACGTCCGCCGCGCCCGCCGTCGCACACAGCACCACGCGCGCGCCGTTCCGCTCGAGCAGCATGTTCGTCGCCACGGTCGTACCGTGAACGAGTCGCGATAGCGTGGCCGGCTCTGCGCCGAGCGCGCTGAGTGCATCGAGCACACCCACGCTCTGGTCGCTCGCCGTCGACAGCCGCTTGCGCGACTCCACGCTCCCATCGCTCGCGACCGAGACGAGGTCGGTGAAAGTGCCACCAACGTCGATCCCGACCGAGAGTCCGCTCACGCTGCGCGCGGGCGGAAGCGCAGCCATGCGAGCGCCACGGCCGTCACGAGCAGCGCGAGTGTGCCGAGCCAGTCGCCCACGCTCACGTACAGCGTGCGCACGTGCGTCGTCTGCGTGTTGTAGAGGCGCGAGTCCGCCGTCTCGAGCTCCGTCTCACCGTGGATGCGGCCTAGCGGATCGATGTAGGCGGAGATGCCGGTATTTGCGGCGCGGGCGATTCCCACGCGATTTTCGATCGCGCGCAGTGCCAGGTGAGCTTCGTGCTGATGGGGCGCGAGCGACTTCCCGAACCACGCATCGTTCGTGATGTTGACGATGAGATCCGCGCCCTCACGCCGGAACTCGCGCGAGCGCTGCGGGAAGATCGACTCGTAGCAAATCAACACCCCGACTTTTCCGAACCCCAGCTCGAACGGCTTGGTGTTCTTGCCGCGCCCGTAACCGCCGAAGTACTTGAGCCCCTTGAACCAGCGCGGATTCACGAAGGGCACGCGCTCCACGATCGGCACGAGGAACGACTTGCGATACGGCGGCTGCCCGTTGAGCACGCCCATCGTGTCGACGAGCATCGCGGCATTGTAGTAGTCGTAGTCGCCGGGCCCGTGCCACTCCACATCCAGCGTGCCGAACAGAATCGGCGTGCGCGAGTCGCGGGACATTCGGCGCATGTCACTGCTCCACTCGGGATGCTCCGCGATGAACCCCGGCAGCGCCGCCTCGGGCCACAACACGAGCTTCGCGTCGCGCGCCTCGAGCCGCTTCTTCGTGATATCATCGAGGATCCCCTCGATACTCGATTGATTCTCGTCCTGCCACTTCTCTTCCTGCGGAATGTTCGGCTGCACGATCGCGACGGGCGCGAGCGGGATCAGCTCCGTCGTGCGCATGCGCCACGCGCCGTACCCCGCCATCGCGCCGACGATCGCGATCGCCGCCACGAGTCGCTTCGCAATCGCGGTACGCTGTCCGCGCAGCATCCACGCATCGGCGATCAATCCGTTCACCGCCGCGATGCAGAAGCTGAGCCCGCGCACCCCCGAGAGATCCGCCGCCTGCGCGAGCACCGGCGTTCGCGAAAGCGCGAGCCCCAGCGGAAGCCAGGGGAACGCGAGGTCGGACATGTAGTTCAACACGACCTCCGATGCGACCCACACTACCGGCAACAGCAGCGCCATCGGCAGGCGCGTCTTGCGACGCAACACGAACAGCGCCATCCCCACCAGCGTGACCACCGGCGCGAGCACGAACAGCGCCGCCACGTAGCCTAGAATCGCGAGCTTCGTGAAGATCAGCAACGCGATCGCAATCCAGTACAAATTCGCGGCGTAGCCGAGCATGCCGAACCAGAACCCGAGGCGCGCGGCTTCGCGGAGCGATCCCGCCTGATCGGCGCGACGCGCGATCGCAACCGCGAACGGCACGAGGCAGAAGAACGCCGGAAGCAGAAGCGGGTACGGCGGAAACGCGATCGCGAACAGCAGCGTGGAACCCGCGAGCGCCGCGTACTCCTCCGTTCGCGGAAAATGTCCTCGACGAATGATCACAGGCGGATCTCTCTCTCCTCGTCGGCGGACTTGTAGATCGCCTCCGCGATGCGATGAACCACCACCTGGTCGCTTGGCGCCTCATAGGCCGCCTCCTCGCGCAGCACCGCGAGAAAGTGCGCGAGCTCCGCGCGATACGATTGCGTGATGGCATTCTCGCGCACCGCGGCACCGCGCGGCGTCACGTCGGCCGGCGTCGCGTTGAGCGCTTTGACGACTTTAAAGGGCGACAGCTGCGCACTCCCGCGCGTCGCCAGCATGTCGAACCACCACCGGTCTTCCTGGGAGGTGACCGCCCAGTTCACATCGATCACAATCGTCTTCCCCTGCTCACACTCGACGACGGCGAGCATCGCGTCTTCCACCGAGCTCGCGCCGCGCCCGCGCTCCATGTGCGCACTCACGCGCACGGGCTCGGGAAAATCCGCGAGCCACATCGCGAGGTCGAGCATCGCGAACCCCTGCTCCATGAACACTCCGCCCCCCGACTCCGCGCGGCGCAACCGCCACCCCTCGGCCGCACGCTTCGATTGGTATGCTCCCGTGCGCACGCCGCTCAACTTCCCGAGCTCGCCGCCGCGCAGAAAGGCAGCGACCGCCTGCACATCGGAGCGGAAGCGGTGGTTGTTCGCGACCGCGACTTTCCTGTCGCTGCGCGTGGCCGCCGCGAGAATGCGCTCGACGCCGCGCACGTTCAGCGCGAGCGGGCGCTCGCACAGCACGTGCACCCCCGCCGCGAGCGCGCTGAGCGTGTGGGGCTCGTGCAAATGACTCGGCGTCGAGATCACGACCGCGTCGAGCTCATCGAACTCGAGCATCTCGTCGATGTCCGTGAACACATCCGGAACGCCAAAGCGCTCGGCCAGCGCGCGCGCCTTGGGGCCGTCGTTGTCGCAGAGCGCGACGAGTTGCGCGCCTCGCAGTCGCGCCAGCGTCGGGAGCTGCGCCACCTGCGCGATCGCGCCAACGCCAATGACTCCGATGCGTAAAGCTGGCTTCATGGTGTGGACACCTTTGGAGTTTTCGGACGACTGAAATGGAACATCGCGCCCGCGCGCACGGTGCCGAAGCGGATGGTTCCGAGCACGGTATAGCGCGCTTCGACGCCCACGCTCACGCGATGCGTGGGGAGGAAGGCCACGCCGGCGATCGCGCTGACCCCTGCGCCGATGTTGTCGAGCGCGCTCTCCACGAACGTACCTTCGATCAGCTTCGACTCCGCGTTCACGATGTTCAACCCGAGCCCGCCTCCGATGTACGGCTGCACCGCGGCATGCGCGCCGGTGGGCGTGTAGCGCAGGTCGGCCTCGATCGAGATCGTCGATACGTTCACGCGATCGAACTTGATCGAATCCTGGGGATTGGAGAGCGACTTCTCGAGCTGTGCGATGAAAGTGCGGACGGTATTGTCCGTGAAGTGGGAGTTCCAGTAACTGCCGGAGAAGCCGACGCGGAGATGGGGCGAGATCTCTCCATAGTCCGCCTGCACCCCGTACGATGGCACGCTCACGATCGTGCTCGGCGACACCGGCCCCGTGGCGACCCCGATCCCCTCCAGGCGAAGCTTGTCGAGATCGAGACGCTGCCAGATGTTCTGCGCGCGCGCCGGCGCGGCCGCGGCCACGAGCATGGCGACGATCGCGAAAGCGAGCGACCCACCGACGCTACCTGTTGACCGCCGCAACGATGGTCCCCGGATAGTAGGTGCGAAGGATGGTCCGATAGTCTGCGCCGGCGCGCGCACGCCCGATGGCGCCCCACTGACACATGCCGATCCCATGGCCGTTTCCATTTCCTCGCACGACGAGCGATGAGAGCGCTCCATCGGGATCCTGCCTGCTCTCCACCGAAAAGTAGGTGCTGTTGAGAATCTCGCCACCACCGGAACGAAGCACGAAGCGAATGTCGTTCTGGCGCAGCGTGAAGTGCCCGCGCGAGGTGCCGATGCCGAGCGTGCGCACGCGCCCCGAGGGCGTGCGACTCTCGATCTCCACGGAGCGCACGGTTCCCACGCCGCCCGAGGGCACGGCCGCGTAGTTGCGCAGATACTTGTCGAGGGCGGCGCTCAGCGTCGAGCGATCGTAGCTCCGCGTCCAGCGAAAGGTGGGCGATGGATCGCAATAGTAGCGGTCGGCGGTGCCGGGAATGCGATCGCTCACGGCGACGAGATACGGATAGTCGCCCTCCCGCCACACCTCGCTCGCAGAAGACGTCGAGCCCCCGCACGTCGAGTGGTACGGCGCATTGATGATGCGCCCATTGTAGGTGAGCACGATGCGCGTCGTGCCCGCGACGGCGCGATTCGAAAGCGGCACCTCCGCATCCGCGCCACCGTACACCTGGTCGAGCACGGTCGCGAGCATGTCGTACGGCCGTTCGTTCTCACTCACGAGATGCGTGTAGGCGTAGCTTCGCGCCGCCACCGCCTGCGCTTCGACGGCGGCGCGCTCGTCCTCCGTGCGATGCGTCCCGATCTCGAGCGGTACGACGCCGCGGAGATAGTCTTCCATGTACACGCGATTGATCACGGTGACGCCGCCGGGCGCGGGGATCACCGCGATCTCGCCTCGGTACCTCTTTCCGTTCACAACGACAAACGATCCGCGTATCATCGGGCGCGCGATGAAGGGCGCGGGACGCACACCGGTGGGCGTACCGTCGAGACGCGACGCGCGCAGGCCGCCGCGCTCCGGCTCGATGATCCACTGCTCGCCCCCGTCGCCGTGGAGCAGCGTGCTCTCGCCGTTCGAATCGTAGAGCTTCCATTCGCCGGTGGCCGAGAGCGTCACGCGTGGCACGCCAGCGGCGAGCGCGATGCGAACGACCTGCGCGTTGTCGACGAGCCCCGGCTCCTCTGGCGCGTTCACATCTTCGATCTTTTCCGGCGGAAGCGTCTCGGCGACGACCTTGGGCGGAATTGTGTCGCGAACGTTGGCCGGCGGCTCGGGCGTTGGAGCGGGCCCGTGGCCACCGCAGCCGGCGACGACGATGGCGATCGCCGCGAGTGCGACTCTACGCACGCGCCGCGCGCATGGCGTCGTCGAGCCGCTCGATGGCGGCGTCGATCTCCGCATCGCCGTGCGCCGCCGACATGAAGGCGGCCTCGAAGGGTGATGGAGCGATGTACACGCCGCGTGCGCGCGCCTCATGGAAGAAGCGCTTGAAGAGAGTCACGTCGCTCCCCTTCGCGCTCGCAAAGTCGCGCACGGGCTCGCGCTGGAAGAAGAAGCCGAACATCGACCCGGCGTGCGACGCGGTGAATGGCACATCGTGCGTAGCCGCACTCGCGACGAGCCCCGCCACGAGGCGCGCCGTGCGCGCTTCGATGCGCGCGTGCAGCACGGGGGTAAGCGCACGCAGCGTCGCAAGCCCCGCGGCCATGGCGAGCGGATTCCCCGACAAGGTTCCCGCCTGGTAGACCGATCCCTGCGGCGCGATCATCTCCATGAGATCTCGGCGGCCGCCGTACGCGGCGAGCGGCAACCCGCCGCCGATCACCTTGCCGAGCGTCGTGAGATCCGCGGTAACGCCGTAGCGCTCGCGCGCGCCGCCCGGCGCGATGCGGAAGCCCGTCATCACTTCGTCGAAGATGAGGAGCGCGCCCGTCTCCGTCGCGATGTCGCGCAGCGACTGGAGGAAGCCCGGATCCGGCGCGATGAATCCCGCGTTGCCGACGAGCGGCTCGACGATGATCGCCGCGAGCGGCTGCTCGCGCGCGATCGCGCGCACGGCGCTCGCATCGTTGAATGGCGCGACGCGCGTGAGGGCCGCGAGCGACTCGGGGACGCCGGGCGAGTTCGGAAGTCCGAGCGTCGCGACGCCGGAGCCCGCGCGCACGAGGAACGAATCCGCGTGGCCGTGATAGCAGCCGTCGAACTTGAGAAAGGCATCGCGCCCCGTGGCCGCGCGCGCAAGCCGGAGCGCGCTCATCGTCGCCTCGGTGCCGCTCGAGACGAAGCGCACCATCTCGACGTGCGGCAGCCGCTCGGTGATCAGCTCCGCGAGATCGACCTCGAGCTCCGTCGTGATGCCGAAGCTCGTGCCTCGGCGCATCGTCTCATCGAGCGCGTCGAGCACCGCGGGCGCGGCGTGGCCGAGAATGAGCGGGCCCCACGAGAGAACGAAGTCGATGTATTCGTTGTCGTCGACGTCCCAGATGCGTGCGCCTTCACCGCGCGCGACGACGAATGGATCGCCGCCTACGCCGCCGAATGCGCGCACCGGCGAGCTGACGCCGCCGGGCATGACCTTGCGCGCGCGAGCGACGATTGCGGCCGAGCGGGAATTCACCGGCCGTAGCTGGCGGTGGTTGCCGCGGCCATGACGGGGAGCGAGCGGGCGGTGCGCGCGGGCGACACGATCGCGGCGGGCGATTCGATCACGCTCACGATGCGGGCGATGAAGTCGTAATCGTCGACGACGTCTTCGACGATCGCCTCGACGAGCGAGCCCGAGGGGGCGTTGCCCTGGAAGCGCGTGATGCCGTCGATGTCATCGGCCTGCCACAGCAGGCGCCCGACGCTCTCGCCGGTGATGTCGTCGACGCGATCTATGATGCCGCGTACGCGCGCACCGATGTGGCGCTCGTAACGCTCGGCCGTGATCGCGCGCTGCAACTCGGTGAGCCGCTCGAGGCGATCGCGCTTCACGGGCATCGGGACGTCGTCGTCGAGCAGCGCGCCGCTCGTGCCTTCCTGCGGCGAATACGTGAAGGCGCCGACGCGCTCGAAGCGCACCTCTTCGAGGAGATCGCAGAGCTGTGCGAAGTCGCTCTCGGTCTCGCCGGGGAAGCCGACGATGCAGGTCGTGCGGATCGCGACGTCGGGGACGGTGCTGCGCAGGCGCGCGACGCGCTCGCGGATCGTGTGCGCGCGCTCGGGGCGGCGCATGCGCGCGAGGACGGCGTCGGAGCCGTGCTGGATCGGCATGTCGAGATACGGAAGCACGCGCGGCTCGCGCGACATGAGATCGAGGAGCTTCGGCGTGATCCCGGTGGGATAGAGATAGAGCAGCCGAATCCACGGAATCGATGTGCCGTCGAGCAGTGCACGAAGGAGTTCTGGAAGCGTGTTGCCATCGCGCTTGTCGCGGCCGTAGTGCGCGAGGTCCTGCGCAACGAGGTTGATCTCGCGCGCGCCCTGCATCTCGAGGAGCTGCGCCTCGCGCACGACGTCGTCGAGCGCGAACGAGCGATGCTTGCCGCGCATGAGCGGGATCGCGCAGAAGGCGCAGCCGTGGTCGCACCCCTCGCTCACCTTGAGGTAGCGCACGTGCGGGAGATCGCCGGTGTAGAGGCGCACGCCCGGATGCGCGATGAGCGGCGCTTCCGGATCGAGCACGCCGCGCGAGAGGAGCTCGGGGATGAGCTTGTCCATCTCGGAGGAGCCGAGGAAGAGGTCGACCTCGGGGAGCTCGCTCACGAGCTCGGATTTGTGGCGCTCGACCATGCAGCCGACAGCGACGACTGTCTGGCAGGTGCCGTCGGACTTGCGACGGCCAGCCTCGAGGATGGCGTCGATCGACTCCCGCTTCGCCGCGTCGATGAAGCCGCACGTGTTGATGATGATCACGTCGGCGTCATCGAGCTCGGCCGTGAACTCACCGCCGTGATCGGCGAGCAGGGCAAGGTAGCGCTCGCTGTCGACCGTGTTCTTGTCGCAGCCAAGCGTGATGAAACCGACCTTCACTCGTGCGACACGAAGCGCGGGGGCATGCGGGGAAAGTTACCCGGCTGCGACGGGGCCGCGTAGGCCTTAGAAGAGCCCGACTTTCCCCTTCACAGAGGCAATGAGCTTGGCCGGATCATAGGCGACGCCCTGTTTGAAGACCATTTCGACGTTGCGGATGTCGGAGATTTTGGCCGTCGGATCGCCGTTCACGATCATCAGATCCGCCTGCTTCCCGACGGCAATCGAGCCGATCTGCTTGGCGCGGCCGAGGTAGACGGCGCCGTTGAGCGTGCAGATCTTGATCGCTTCGAGCGGAGTGAACCCGCTGCCGACGAGCAGCTCGACCTGGCGCTGATCGGAGTAGCCCGCGATGACGCCGCCGCCGCCGGTGGGATCGGTGCCGGCGATGAGGAGTCCGCCCGCGCGCACGAACAGACGCTCCATCGCGCGCTCTTTTTCGAAGAGCGAGATATAGATCGACTCTTTCCTCCCCTGCACCGTCGCGCGGAACTTGTCGAACTGCTCGTGGAGAATCGGGTCGAGCACGTCGAGCCCCGGCGGCTCGGGGGTGCCCGGCGTGAAGGTCTCGAACACCGTGAGCGTGGAGGTGAGCGCCACGTGATGCGCCACGAGGTCGGCGACGAGCCCCTTGAACTGCGCGCCGTTCGTATCGACGGCGGCGAGGGCGTTCATGCCGACCGTCTGCCCAGGGCACACATCCGGCTTCCGGTCCGGCACGAAGTCGGTGGCAACGAAGAAGCCGTGCTCGAGATCGTCGATGCCGAGCGCCGCTGCCTGATGGTAGGTGACGGAGCAGAGATGCCCGGTGATCTTGAGCCCGCGGCGATGCGCCTCCTTGATCGCGGCGGCGAGCTCCGCGCGCGTGATGTGCATGTACGCCTTGAACGACGTCGCGCCGGCGTCTGCCCAGAAGCTCGCCATGCGCTTCGCGTCGGCGGCATCCTTGAGCTCGTGCATTTGGGCGAGGCCGAGTCCGGGCCCTTCGAGATAGGGCGCGGTGGCGTCCATCCACGGGCCGGGCTTCTCGCCGCGTGCGATCTCGCCCGCGATGTTGATCTCGCCGTAGCCGTTCGAGTTGCCGGCGGTGCGCATCGAGGTGACGCCGCCCGCGAGGTAGAGCCGCGTGAAGCTCTCGGAAAGATTGCCGTAGACGCCGGGCCCGGTGGGATAGTAGAGATGCTCGTGCATCATCACGAGCCCGGGGAGCACGGTCTTTCCGGAGAGATCGACGACCTGCGCGCCGGCGGGCGTCTGCGTGGACGCGGAATCGCCCATGGCCGCGATGCGTCCGTCGCGCAGCACGAGCGTCTGGTTCTCGCGCGGAGCGGCGCCGGTGCCATCGATCACGCGTGCGTGCGTGAGCACGACGGTGGGGGTGTCGATGGCGACGTATTGGCGGACGTTGGCGGAGAGGGTGGGGCGCTGGGCGGCGAGGTGTGCGCTCGCGAGGAGAAGGGCGGCGGCGAGGGCGGCTCGGCGCGAGCGGAGTAATACTCGGAGGCGTGGGCTGGGCATTCGCGGATGCTATGGGACGGCGCGCGAAATGTCCACGCGGCTATCGTGGTGGACGCAGACGGACCTGAAACAGGACGGGCCACTGCTTGCCCGTTAGCAAGAGCTGACGACCATCGGGCGAGAGCGCGATGCCATTCATCACTTCGGCCAGCGCCGAACGCTTCTCATACAAGTCCGCAAAGTCGATCGCCTCTCGCACCGTACCCGTGACAGGGTCGATGCGCATCACCCAGTTGGACTCGTAGACATTGGCGAGTATCTCGCCGTTGGCGTACTCCAGTTCGTTCAGCCGGAAGAGAGGCGCGCCGTTGTAGCGAACATGCACGACCCGCTCAACGCGAAAGGTCGTAGGCGAGAGGAACCGAAGAGAGTCGGAACCATCGCTCATGATCAACGACGTCCCATCGGTTGTGAGTCCCCAGCCCTCGCCGGCGTAGTGAAACGAATCGCCAGGTGCGAGCGTGGCTGCATCGTACGTATAGGCGATCCCTTCCTTCCACGTCAGCTGATACAGACGGCCGCTCAACCACGTGAGCCCTTCGCCAAACCGATTTGCCGCGAGCGATCGCGCAGTCAGCACTCGACCGGTGCGAAGATCGACGCGACGCAACTCGGAGTGGCCGTACCGCCCGGTACTCTCGAAGAGAACGCTGTCAGCCCACACCAGGCCTTCCGTGTAAGCATCTGAATCGTGCGGAAAATCCGCTGTCACCTCGTACGATTCAGACCTATGGCGTTCATTGTCTTTGCACGCCGTACCCAGACCGACGAGGAGGGTCGCGATCAACAAGAGGGGTGAGGCCGGTCGTGAAGGCATTCGCTGGGTGTGTGTGGCCATCTGAAGATACCGCGAACCAGCCATTCTTCACTGCGTCCACCCACGTCGCGAGCGCCACCGTTGATTTTCGACGAGTGCAATCTCGATGTCGAGCCCGATATCCCGCGATTCACAAAATGCGCCGCAGGTAGTCGAGCTGACCGCGGTGCCAGTTGAGGTGCCCATACAAATGCAGGAGAAATTCTCCAGTTCGAATTGGAGAGCCGAACACCTCCTGCGGATAGGTCGCCTCGAGCTGCGCCTCCGACAGATTTTCGACGATCGACGGTATCAGCTCGCGCAACTCCGCAATTCGCTCGATCAACTCGTTTTTCGGCACTCCTCTCACGCTGAATTCCAACGGCCGATCTCGGGTGTAGCTCACGCCGCCGAGCTGTCGGCCGATAAATTCGCGCAAATTGCCATCAATGTGCGCCGCGAGAGTCCCCGCAGAATTCGTGATCCCGGGAGGTGTCTTCCACAGAGCTTCATCATCCGGGAACTCGCGAATTTGCTCGACCATGCGATCGAGGTCGCGACTGAATAGCGCCGCGAGGTCTTTGGCGAAGTTCATTGAGACACCGGGCCTTTCGCCGCCCCATTCGTAAGCCGCAACAACATCACCGCCGTCCGCTTCGTCTTCACCGGCAGCATCCGCAGATCCGCCGTCTCCTTGTCCGTATGATCGTCGTGCCCAGATAGCCCCAGCGCATCGATCGACATCGGCACCAGATTCGCCACGAACGAAATGTCGGCCGCGCCCGCGTGCGACGGATCCACCGCCACCACGCCGCCAGAGCCCACGTCGCGGCTCGCCTTGTCGTAGATCTCGAGTAGCTTCCGATTCCCCTCCGTCGGCGCCATCGGCGGGTAGCCCGTCTCAAACGAAATCTCCGACTTCGTCCCCGGCAGCGCGTGCGCAACGATGTCCCTCATCGTGCTCTCTGCCTTCTCGAACTGCTCCGGCGAGATCGTGCGCAGATCGCCCGTCACCTTCATCTGCGCCGCCACCACGTTGTCCTTCCCCGACGCGTTGCCGACGGTCCCCGTCGAATCGAGCGTCACAGCGGTGCCGCCGAGCGCGACGCCCGGATTGAAGGTGAGATATTGCTCGTGGCCGAGCTTCGTGTAGAACTCGTTGAGCACGCGCGCCGACTCGAACACCGCGCCCGCGCCCACTTCCGGCGAGAAGATCTGCCCCGAGTGCGACGGCGTTCCCGTCGAGATCAACGACCACGAGCCCGCGCCGCGCCGCGAGGTCATCGCCGTCTTCGGATCGCCCGATCCATCCTCGAAGCCGAGCGCCGCCGTCGCACCCTTCGCCGCGCTCACGAGCGCCGCGCGCGCGAGCTCGAGCGGAGTTCCCGACTCCTCTTCGTCGCCGTCGAACACGATCGTGATGTTCATCTTGTCGAGCTGCTTCGCCTCCTTCAACGCGCGCAACGCGTACACGATGATCACGTCCCCGCCCTTCATGTCGATCACGCCCGGGCCCTTCGCCGTCGAGTCGTCGAGCCGCTGGAACTTCTGGAAAGGATGGTCCGGCTCGAACACCGTATCGAGATGCCCAATCAACAGGATCTTCGGTCCCGGCCCCGCATGCTCGGCCACCAGATGCCCCGCGCGATGAAAGGCGGCGCCGTCCACCCACTTCGTCTTGAAGCCGAGCGAGTCGAGCTGCGCGGCGAGCACGTCCGCGACCTGCCGCACGCCCGCGAAGTTCATCGTCCCGCTGTTGATGTTCACGACCTTGATCAGGAGCGCGAGCGCATCGGCATTGTGCGCGTCGACGCTCTTCACGATCGCGCGCTCCGTCGGCGTGAGCGCGGCGGCGGGCTTCTGCGTGTGAAGAAGCATCGGCGTCGCGACGAGGGCAATCGCGAGGAGCGTCGTGCGACGCGAGAGAGTCAGGGGGGTAGGCATTGGCGGGAATCTAGCGCGGGGGCACTGATTGGACAGAAGCACAAACGCGCGCACGCCTCTCGAAACCATGTGCCATGCGATAAGTTCGTCGGGAGTCTGCCCGATGCACCTCACGTCGTCGAGAGGAGCTGACATGAAAGGGATTTTCCTTGCGCTCATCGCAACATCGCTCGTAGCGGTCCCGGCGCGCGCTCAGGGCGCCAAGCCGAGCGACATCCCCACGCCGGAGTACGGAGAAGGGCTGGCGAAGGGCAAACCCCTGTGTCAACTGCCGCCCGTTCCGAAGGCGGCAACCGGGCGAGCCGAGTCCCTCGTCGGCGCCGGCACTATCATATTACCGGCCGGTTTTATCGCCGAGCCGCAGGAGCGTCCAACGAGCAAGCGCTGGATGGGCGACGACAGCGCGACCTTCACGGTACTGGTCGGCCCTCGAGCTATGGGTGGGATGGCACACAGCGGAGGGGGCGATGTGACCTTCGAGAGCGCGCCCCCGTGCGTCATCTCCGTCGACGGACATCACGCAGTGGTCGAGCGCGTAAAAGTCGTGATGCAAACCGACTCGATTTACCTCGCGACCATTCCCGTGTTCGTAAAACCAGGCAAAATCGTCAATGCATCCATAGAAGCGCCCTCCGCCGCACGACGCGACGAGCTCATTTCACGCTTCGCCGCCAGCTCGATCGCGCATTGACGTCGATCATTACCGGTAGTTCCCGAACTTGAGCTCCACCCCAAAATCCTTGCTCCTGAGCAGCGTCATCACATCCTGCAACTCGTCCTTGCTCGGCGACGTGATCCGCACTTGCTCGCCCTGAATCGAAGCCTGCACCTTCTTCATCTTCGCTTCCTTGATCGCGGCCACGACCTTTTTCGACGTCTCGCCGTCGAGCGACATCTTGAGCTTGATCTCGCGCCGCACCGTCTCGCCCCCGCCCTGCTTGATCTCGCCGATGTCGAGATTCTTTACTGACACGCCACGCTTGATCAGCTTCGACTGCAGCACGTCGAGCACCGCGGTCATCTTGTAGTCGCCCTCCGCCTCCAGCAGGATCTTGTTCTCCGCGCGCTGCAGCTCGATCTTCGCGGGCGAGCCCTTGAAGTCGTAGCGCTGCGTGATCTCCTTCTGCGCCTGGTTCACCGCGTTGTCGACCTCCTGCAGGTCGACTCCGGTGGTCACGTCGAATGAGCTCTGTTGCGCCATGAGTGCTATCCGTAGAGGGTATCTATCGTGTAAATGCCAGCGTGAACCTGCTCACTGCACGCACTCGGCGTGCGGGTCCTTCTGCTTCGCATGATCGACGACAACGCGATGATCGAGGTTCGCGAGGGCGAGCGCGAGATCGTGCACGTAGATCGCGACGCGCGTCAGGGCGTCGTAGTCGATGTACTGCGGCTCGTCCGTCACCTGATGATAGTCCGGATGATCGCCGCGTGAAAAGTTGATCGACGGAATGCCGAAGCGCGCATACGAATAGTGATCGGCCCGGCAATAGTACTGCTCTCTGTCGCCGGGCGCATCGAAGGCGTAGTTGAACTTGAACGGAATCGGCTGGGCCGCGTCGACCTTCTCCGCCACGTTGCCGAGCTCCGTCGAGAGCCTGCGCGTGCCGATCAGCTCGAGGTACGTAGGCCCGCCACCAGCGACATCCGCCGGGCTTCCGCGCCCGATCATGTCCATGTCGAGCTCCGCCACGAGCGAGTCGCGCGGCACCGTCGGATGATCGGTGAACCACGCCGATCCGTACAGCCCCTCTTCCTCCGCCGTGTGCGAGATGAAGAGGATCGAGCGCTTTGGTTTGTTCGGCGACGCCGCCATCGCCTCCGCGATCTCGAGCAGCGCGACGGTGCCCGACCCGTCATCGTCCGCGCCGTTGAAGATCGAGTCAGCGCGTGGCGGCCGCATCGCGCGAAGCGAGTCGAGGGCGTGCGTCGCCCACGCCTGCGCCACCGACGCCGACGCGCCACGCTTGCGCATCGCCGCCGCGAAATTCGTCACGCGCAGCGAGTCGTGATCCACGGCCCGCCGAGCGACGCCCACGTGATCGTTGTGCGCGCTGATCACCACGTATTCGTTCTGCAGCACCGGATCGCTGCCACGCAGGACTCCGATCACATTGCGCGCGGGGATCGCCGGCTCGCGTCCCCCCTCGCGAAAGTGCACGGTCTGGAACCATCCGCCGCCCTCGCCCGCGGCCACGAGTCCCACGCGCGCGAACTCCGATGCGATGTACGCCGTCGCGAGCGAGTCGCCCACGGAGCCTGCGAGGCGGCCGCGCATCGAGTCGTCGGCGATCAGATAGAGTCGCGTACGCAGATCGCCCGCAGTGATCGCGGGAGTCGTCGCCGTGCTCTTCGCACCCTGCGCCACTCCCTGCGCCACGCCCCGTGCAGGCAGCGCGCACGCGAGCGCCAGCGCAGCAGCGGCGAGAATTGAGATGTGGCGGTTGCCCCGTTTCATAGGGGGCGAAAACTACGGAGCGGTTACGCCGCGGGCCACCGCGCCCCTCGCGGCAACGAATAGTTCGATCTACGTCGAACCTTTTGCTTCCGAATTGCCATCCCCAAGCTCACTCGCATGCGCCGGGCGCAGCGCTAGATCGGCCGCGAGCCACACGAGCTTCGAGAACGGAAAGAGCACGAACGGCGCAAGCGCCATTCCCAGCGGTGCGGCGACCTCCAGCATGTCCCAGTTCACATTGGGCCACACGATCAGCAGATACGCCACCAGCACGAACGCAAAGATCAACTCGGCCAGCACCAGATTGAACATCACCGAGCCCGCCATGTAATCGTGCCCCTCGCGCTCCACGCGAAGTCCGCACGACGGGCAGCGGTCGTTCATCTTGAACCAGTTCGCGAGCAATCCTCGCGATCCGCACTGCGGGCATCGCAGCAAGAGCGAGCGTCCGACCATCGTCCCCATGCGGCGCATGGGGTCCTTGGCAAATGGTCGTTCGATGTCCTGCGGATTGAGCTTTACCACGGTGCTTTCCGGTATTGCGGGATCGTGGATCGACGGCGCCGCGACGCGGCCGATGGTCAATCCACCATCGGAAAGTTAGCCGAGGAAGCTTTCGAGCGCCCGGGCGCGAGAGACGTGGCGGAGGCGGGAGAGTGCCTTTTCCTTGATCTGACGCACGCGCTCGCGCGTGATGCCGAGCAGCGCACCGATCTGCTCGAGCGTCATCGGCTCCTCGCTGTCGAGGCCGAAGTAGAGGCGCAGAATCTTCGCCTCGCGCTCCTTGAGCGACGACAGCGACTCTTCGATGGCCTCGGTGAGCGCCTTCTCGAAGGTCTGCTCGTCGGGCGTCGCATTGAGCGTGTCCGGGAGATAGTCGAGAAGGCGGTTGTCTTCCCCCGGCGTCATCGGCGCATCGAGCGACAGATGCGTCTGCGAGATCGAGATCGTCTTCGCGACCTCTTCCTCGGTGATGTCCATCTCGAGCGCGATCTCTTCGTGCGTCGGCTCGCGGCCGAGCTCCTGGAGGAGCGCGTTCGCGCGCTTGCCGATGCGATGCAGCGTGCCCGCGCGATTCAGCGGCACGCGCACGATGCGCGACTGCTCGGCCAACGCCTGCAGGATCGCCTGGCGAATCCACCAGACGGCGTAGGAGATGAACTTGATCCCCTTCGTCTCGTCGAATTTGTGGGCCGCACGGATGAGGCCGAGGTTCCCCTCGTTGATGAGATCCGAGAGGGCCACGCCCTGATTCTGATATTTCTTGGCGACCGAAACGACGAAGCGGAGATTGGAGCGCACCAGCTTGTCGAGCGCCTCAGCGTCCTTCACGCGAATGAGCTGCGCGAGACGGACCTCCTCGTCGCGATCGATCAGCGGATACGCGCTGATGTCGCGAAGATACTGGTCCAGCGACCCTTCGTCGTACGAAGACTTCTTATGCGAAGGTACGGCCATACTGGGCGGCTACTCCTGCGGGGACCAGCACGAATGCGCGACTGCGCGCTTGCGAACCGAACATCGAAAGAACGAATCGATCAGCGAACTCGCGTGCCCAGCCGGCTCCAGCGAATGTCCGTGAGCCAGGGAAACTTGTGCGTCGCGTCCCGCTCGTAACTGTAGTAGACGATCAAAGGCTTTCCCTTGATCAGCGAGTCAGCTACGAAGCCCCAATACCGGCTGTCTTCGGAGTTGTCTCTATTATCTCCGAGCATGAAGTAGCTCTTCTCAGGGACGATCAGCGGCCCCCAAGTGTTTCGCGACGGATGGTAGGCCACGCTGGCCTGTGCCGTACGCACGAGGTACTGGTCCTGCCACCGGAATTCCTCTTCGGTGGGCTCTCCAACCGGATGTGAATGGACGACGTACTGCTCGCTCTGCTTCCGCCCGTTCAGAATCAGCTCGCCGTCGCGCATCTCCACGGTGTCGCGCGGAAGTCCGATGAGACGCTTGACGTAGCTCTGTTGCGGGTTGAGCGGGTACTGGAAGACTATCACATCCCCGCGCGCCGGGGGGCGAATCGCCGGAAGTCGATAATTAGTGAACGGGACGTCGGCGCCGTAGAGCGCCTTGTTCACGAGGAGGAAGTCGCCAACGAGGAGCGTGCGCTCCATGCTCCCCGACGGGATCTTGTACGCCTCGACGCCGAACGTGCGGATGACGACGAACAGTGCGACGGCGAAAATAATGATCTTCGACCACTCCCAGAACCCATCCATCCGCCATCGCGACCGATTCATCGCGCGCAGGACTTCCGCCCGATGTTCATCGGTGACGTGACGAGTGCCGGATGGTGTGGGAGAGTGAGACATCGGCGTCCATCGTGGGGCGGCGGAGTGATCCGGCGGATGTTCGCGCGGCGGCCAACCGCCGCTCTCCGGGTGACTGATCAGTCGACCGCGAGGCAACTGAGGACGAATTTCCCTGAGGCGCAGGCCGATTGCAAGTCGCGCCCGCGCCTCGGGGGGCTACAGAAGCGTAGTCGCGTCGTCGCCATAGTTGTCGATCTGCGCGCGCTGCAGCGTTCCGGAGAAGTCGACATACCCGACCTTCGTCTCCGAATAGAACTCGTAGACCTCCCATCCGCCTTCGCGATGACCGTTGCCGGTCTGCTTCACGCCGCCGAATGGCAAATGCGCTTCCGCTCCGATCGTCGGCGCGTTGATGTACGTGATCCCGTTGTCCAGTTCGCTTAATGCGCGAAAGGCGACGTTAACGTCCCGCGTGTACACAGAGGACGACAGACCGTAGCGTACACCATTGTTCACCGCGAACGCCTCGTCTACGGTATCGACGCGCACCACAGACAGGATCGGCCCGAAGATCTCCTCCTGCTCCAGACGCGACCCGGCTTCCACGCGCGCGAATACCGTCGGCTCGAAGAAGTAGCCGTTATCGACGCCCTTCCCCGTGGGACGCTTGCCGCCGCACAGCAGATCGGCGTTCTGCGCCTGCCCGATGTCGACGTACCGCTCAACCTTGCTGCGCGACGCCTCGTTGATGAGCGGACCGACGTCCGTCCCCTTCTTGCGACCGTCGCCGAGCTTCATCGCCTTGGCGCGATCGACGAGCATGCCGAGCACCTTGTCGTGAATCTTCGACTGCAGGATGAGCCGGCTCGTCGCGGTGCACCGCTGCCCCGTGGTGCCGAACGCGCCCCACAGCACGCCCTCGAGCGCGAGCTCTGGATCCGCATCGTCCAGCACGATCATCGCGTTCTTGCCACCCATCTCGAGCGAGAGGCGCTTGTGCATCTTCCCGCACGTCTCGCCGACGATCGAGCCCACGTCGGTCGAGCCGGTGAATGAGATCGCGGGGACTCCGGGATGATTCACGATCGCGGCGCCGACGACCTCACCGGCGCCGTGCAGCAGCTGCACGACCTCGGGCGGCAGCCCCGCCTCCAGCAAAATCTCCACGAACACCGTTCCCGTGTGCGGCACATCCTCGGCCGGCTTGAAGATCACCGCGTTGCCGCAGAGCAGCGCCGGGAAAATCTTCCAGGTGGGAATGGCGAGCGGAAAGTTGAACGGTGTGATGATGCCGCAAACACCGATTGGACGGCGGAAGCTCATCGCCCACTTCGCGCGCAGCTCGCTCGGCACCGTGTGCCCAAACAGGCGCCGGCCTTCCGTCGCGGCGTAGTACGCAGTGTCGATACCTTCCTGCACGTCGCCCTTCGTCTCGGCGATTGGCTTCCCCATCTCGCGCGTCATGAGATCCGCGATCTCGTCCTTGCGCTTGACGAGCAGATCGCCGGCCCTGCGCAGCACGTCGCCACGCGCGGGCGCGGGCGTGCGGCTCCAGAGCTCGAATCCCTTCTTCGCGGACTTCACCGCACGCTCGACGTCAGCAGCAGCCGAAAGTGGAAAGCGGCCGATGACGTCGGTCGTGTCGGCGGGGTTGATGTTGTCGAAATACTCGCCCGTGGAGGGCTCGACCCAGGCGCCTGCGACGAAGTTCTTGAATGTTTTCATGCCGTAATATCGCTAGAAATAGAGGGGCGCGTCAGGAGCACATCCACGTGGCCGGATGCTGCTTGGTGGGCGCGGCGTAGCCCGTGCGCGGAAGGATCTCGAGGCCCGCGAGCACCAGCCCCCAAATCACGAGGAGCAGCGACAGGGCGTGCGCCTGCGCGGAGCGATGGCGCCACGTCCAGACGGCGCTCCACACGCCGCCGACGACGACCATCCCGCTCGCGAAGAGGAAAGCGAACAGTCCCGGCCCGCAGCGCATGCCATACGGCCAGAAGAGCATTCCGATGCCGAGCACGATCACGAGTATCAGTCTCGCGAACACGCCGAGCGTCGTCGTCGTGCGCTGCACCTCGGCCACGCGCGCCTTCGCGGCAGGGCCCTTCGAGCCCGAGGTCGAGATCAGCGCGTCATCGGAGATCGACTCGAGCTGCTTGTCGATCTTCTTCATCTCCTTGTCCCAATCGGTGCCGGCCATGATGGACCTCTAGACTAGGCGTGCTCTCGCGCCAGCGCATACCGCTCGATCTTCTTGTAGAGATTCGAGCGCGGCATGTCGAGCAGGCGAGCAGTTTCGGATACGTTCCAATCGGTTTCGCGGAGCTTCGTGAGCAGGAAGGCGCGCTCGGCCGCCTCCTTGAACTCCTCGAACGTTTTGCAGTCGGCGAGCGAGCCGAGGCTCGTGGTGTCCGCCGCGCGCTGTCCGAGCAGGCGATCGACATCGGGCGCGCCCACGCGCGGCCCCGTCGAAAGAATGAGAATGCGCTCGACGGTGTTCTTGAGCTCGCGCACGTTGCCGGGCCAGTCGAACTCCGACAGACGGTCGACCGCGTCCTGGCTGAAGGTGCGCGGCGGCATCCCCTCGCCTTCCGAGAGAATCCCGGCGAAGTGATGCACGAGCAGCGGGATGTCCTCGCGGCGGTCGCGGAGCGGAGGCACGACGATCGGCACGACGTTCAGGCGATAGAAGAGATCTTCGCGGAAGTGCCCCTCGGAGATCTCCGTCTCGAGCGCCTTGTTCGTCGCGGCGATCACGCGCACATCCACGGAGACCGTCTTCGAGCTGCCGATGCGGTTGACGACACCATCCTCGAGCACGCGCAGCACTTTCGCCTGCGCGCTCGGGCTCATGTCGCCGATCTCATCGAGAAAGAGGGTGCCGCCGTTTGCTTGCTCGAACTTTCCGGTGCGATCCGCGATCGCCCCCGTAAACGAGCCTTTGATGTGACCAAACAGTTCGCTCTCGATCAGCTCACTCGGAATCGCCGCGCAGTTGACCTCGACGAAGGGCTTGGACGCACGTGGCGAGAGGCGGTGCAGCGCACGGGCGACGAGCTCCTTGCCGGTGCCGTTCTCGCCGTTGATGAGCACGCGCGCGGGCGTCGTGGCGACGCGCTCGATCTTCTCGATGAGCGAGCGGATCGCGAAGGACCTTCCGACGATCTCGTAGCGCGACTCGATGCTCGCACGCAGCCGCGAGTTCTCCTCGCGCAGCACGACGTGCTGAAGCGCGTTGCGTAGCGTGACCTGAATGCGATCGGTGTCGAGCGGCTTCTCGAGAAAGTCGTAGGCGCCGAGCTGTGTCGCCTCGACCGCGGTCTGAATGGTTCCGTGACCGCTGATCATCACCACGATCGCCGCCGGATCATTCTCGCGAATGCGCTTGAGCGCCTCGAGCCCGTCGATGCCACCCATCTTCACATCCATGAAGACCATATCCGGATGCCACTTCTCGTACTCGGCGATCGCGTCGACGGCGTTGGCGACCGAGCGCACCTCGTAGCCGTCGTACTCGAGGAGCTGGCCGAGTGCGGCGCGGATCCCCTTCTCGTCGTCGGCGACGAGGATTTTCGGGCTCACCGGACCACCTTGTAGAGGGTGATCTTGCCGTTCCTGATCCGCACGTCGCCGATGTGCACGGGCGTGATCAGCGGGAGCGCGTCATCGGCAATGCCTGCGGGGCGAACGCCCTTGGAGTAGCTCTTGATGAGCCGTGGCATCATCGCGTGCGGAAGCGACAAGTCGTGGATGCGGAACGACTGCACGCGATACTCGCCGAGGCCCAGCCTCACGATATCGAGCGTGCCGCCGAACTGCACCTGCTCGCGGCCGCCGAGCACTTTGGCGAGCGGCCCGAGTTGCGACAGGTCGCCGAGGTCGCTCGGATTCATGGTGCAGCGCACGAGCAGCTGGTCGCCGCTCACCATCGCCTCCACATCGCGCGCGGATTCCGGGAGCTGATGAGAGAGCTGCTGGATGATGAAGGCGGTGAGGTCGCCGGCCTCGACGTTTCCGTAGACCGGGCCGTTGCGCGATCCGAGGCGCTCGATGATCGCCTGCGCGCGCGCGGCACCGGCGGGAGTTGCGGGCTGCCACGTTCCGGCGGCGTGCGCCGGCGCCTCGGGGATCGGCTGCGTGATCCGATGCAGATACGGCGTCCAGTAGTCGCGCGTGAACCACGCACCGACGGCGATGGCTATCGCCACGACGAGACATCCGATCGACTTGAAGCATCCGCCCATGACTCACCCACCTCCAAGTGGAATCGACGCAACCAACGAGTACTTCGGACCGCCGGGGGCGAGCGTGCTCTCCAGGAGCGAGAGCGCGCCCACCTGCTGCACGCCTTTGTACACCACAGCGCGAGCGGCAGCGGCGAGCGCGCGGGCATTCGCCAGCGGCAGCTCCTCGCGCACGCGCGCGAGCGTGATGTGCGGGCGAAAGGCGCGCGCATCGAGTGCGTAGCCGTTCGCGGCGCAGGTCGCCTCGACGTCGTGATGCATCAGCTCGAGCCTCGGATCGTGTTGCACACCCATCCATACGACGCGAGGGGCCCGAAGGTTTGGGAAGGCCCCCAGACCGCTGATCCGGAGGTCGAAGGGCTGGTGCGCCGCCGCAACAGAGGCAAGGACCCTCGAGATGTCCGCGGGCGCGGATTCGGGCTGCTCGCCGAAGAACTTGACCGAGAGATGAAGATTGTCCTCCCACACCCAGCTCGCCTCGGGCGCGGCCGCTCTCATCGGCGCGGTCGCTTGGCGAATCGCCTTGCGCTCGCGCAGCCCCAGCTCAAGCGCCAGAAAGAGGCGCACTGGTTCCGGAATGACTGACGATACCAGCTAGCACGTTGAGCGATCCCGAGCGGAAACCTCGGGGATCGAGCACGACCTGCGCGAACCCCGCGTCGCGCACGGCGCTCGTGAGCTTTGCGGCGCGCGCGTCATCGCTCCAGAGCTCGAGCTCCGCCAGATCCATCTCGACGCGCGCGGTGTCGCCGTGATGGCGCACGCGCAGATTGCCCTGCACGCCGAGCCCGCGCAGCGAGCGCTCGGCGCGCTCCACGGCCGAGAGGCGCGTGACCGTGACCGGCGTGCCGTACGGAAGGCGCGACGAGAGGCATGGCGACGACGGCTGCGACCACGTCGGAATTCCCCGCGCGCGCGAAAGCTCGCGAATCTCACTCTTCGTGAAGCCAAGCTCCGCGAGCGGGGAGCGAATTCCCTGCTCCGTCGCGGCCTTTTTTCCCGGGCGATGATCGGAGAGATCGTCGGCGTTGGTTCCGTCGATGATCGTCGCGATCCCGCGCTCGGCGCGCACGCGCTCAAGCACGGACCAGAGCTCCGACTTGCAGAAATAGCAGCGATTGGTGGGATTGGCGACGTAGCGCGGGTCGTCCATCTCGTGCGTGTCGACTTCCAGAACGTCTATGCCGGCGCGCGCGGCAACGTCGCGCGCGGTCTGCCACTGCTCGGCCGGATACGACGCGCTGCGTCCGATCACCGCGAGAAAGCGCTCGGCGCCCACGGCCTCGATGGCGACGCAGGCGAGATATGCGGAGTCGACGCCGCCGCTGAAGCCGAGGAGGAGCGAGTGATGCGACTGGAGCCACTCGATGAGCTCGCGCTCGCGCCGCAGCGCGCTTGCCGAAGACGCGAGAACGTCGGGAGAGCTCATGGCTGAAAGCTAGCCGTGAGGGCGAGCGGCGGAAGGATCAGCGCGGGAGGAGGTGCGCCGGGTGAACGACGTGTCCGTCGGCGGCGCGGAGGGCAACGTCGAGTGAGTCTACATCCCACACGACGACAAGGACGCGATCGGTGCCGCCCGTAAAGGTCGTGAGATCCTGCTGGGACAACCCGGGCTCCTTGAGCGGCCGGTCGCCGGTTGGCGCGGCGCGATAGGGGTGCGTGTGGAAGGTGCCGATGGCACCGGGAACGCTGTCACAGTTCCCCGTCACCGCGAACTGAAAGCGCTTCATGTCGTTCGCGGGGATCCAGCCGATCACGCGAAACGTGTCGGCGCTGGCATCGCCGATGAGGCAGCCGAGATACTCCTTTTGCGTGGGCTTCCCGGTGCCGAGCGCCTGCGTGAGGGTGTTTTGATCCGAGATCTCGTTCCAGTGCGTGTTGGCGAGCGACCAGACGCTGTTGAGCGAGTCGCGCACGGAGGCGGGGATGCGGATGACTGGATCGTGCGACGCGCGCGCGGCGGCGAGGGCGAAGATCGCGAGAAGGCCGAGAGCGGCGAGGCGAAGGCTGGTGCGAATTGGCACGGCAGAGCCCAGGGTGGCGAGGTGCGAGCACGATCGCACGAACTGGCTGTTTTCTATATTACCCGCTCGCGCCAGCTCGTTCGGTCACCCTTCTCCAGAAATGTCCATGCCAGTCATCGTCAAGACGGCGCTCCTGTTGATCGCCTCGAACTGCTTTATGACATTCGCCTGGTATGCGCACCTCAAGAATCTGCACAACAAGCCGTTGTACATCGCGATTCTGGTGAGCTGGGGGATCGCGCTGTTCGAGTACGCGCTGCAAGTGCCGGCGAACCGCATCGGAAACACGCAGCTGGAGCTCGGGCAGCTCAAGATCATGCAGGAGGTGATCACGCTCGCGGTATTCGTGCCCTTCGCCGCGCTGTACATGAAGGAGCCGGTGAAGCTGAATTATCTGTGGGCGGCGCTGTGCATGGCGGGGGCGGTGTACTTCATCTTCAAGCGGTAGGGAGTTCAAGATCAGGCTGAAGGAGTGGCGTACTTGACGCCTTCGGACATCCACTCGATCGTAGTGGACGCCTGCCGAGACTCTATAGCCAAGGACTCATAGTGAACACCGTTTGCGTGCTGATCACGACCAGCCTTCTCGTTTTTCCCGGCTGCTTATTGCGCAAGGATGCGACGAGCGAGCTCACGAAGGACGGGTTGAGGATCTCGATCTCCGTAGCGGCCGACACGCTGCAGGTAGATAGCCTACTTACCGTGAAGCTGACGGTGGAGAATACGAGCTCAGATTCGGCGCTGCGAGCATTCCCGGTGGGATCCAAAGGAGAGCCGACGGTCGGCACGTCCTACTTCGCTCCCTCTTCCGAAACCGGCGCCGGATTCTTCAATGACAAAAACGACCACGTTCCCGACACGCTGCGCCTCGCACCGCATGCTACGGCGAGCGGAGTCTGGCATTACCGCGCGTATCGCGCGGGCAGTACGTGGGTCGTCGCGTGCTTTCCAGAGAACAACGACGCGACAGTCCCGGCCGTGTGCGCGTCACGACAAGTCACGCTGAAAGCGAAGTGACCCGCGCGGCACCCCTTCGGGTGCGCGCGAGCCTAGGACGTCAGAATCCTCAGTTCCGGCTTTCCTCCCAATGCTTTCGTAGCCCGTCATTGAGCACGGCCGGGCGCTCCTCCGGGAAGAACAGACACGCGCCGTCGAGCTCGACTCGTCGCCTGGTTCCCGGAATGTTGTTTGCGAGCCAGTGCGACCACTCGACACCGAAGTAGATGTCGTTCGTCCCCCACATGATGAGCGTCGGCGCGTGCAATGCGCGCAGCTCGCTTTCGATCGCGACGGTGTGCGCCGAGTCGAAGGCCGCGAGAAAGCGCTGAAGATCGAGCGTCCGCTGCTCGGTGCGCACCAATGGTCGAAGATAGGTCTCGATCGTTTGGTCCTCGACACGCTCGGGATGTTCATACGCAGGGCCGAGCGCCTGTGGGCTGCGATAGAAGTCCTTGTTGGCGAGCATTGCATCGAGGGCGCCGCGCAATCCTCCCGCCGCCGCGTTGACGAGGAAGGGCTTGAACGCCTCCGGCGGCCAATTGTCGTGCGTGTCGCAATCGGTGAGCGTCAACGACCTCACGCGATCGGGGTTGCGCGCGGCGAAGATCTGCGCGATGCCACCGCCGCTGTCGTTGCCGACCAGATCGACGCGATCGATTCGCAATGCATCGAGAAATTCGACCAGCATCTCCGCATTTGCCGTCGCCGAAACGTCCTGCGTCGGCACGATCTCCGTCTCGCCGTGCGCGAGGAGGTCGACCGCGATGCAACGCCGCACGTCCGAAAGCGCGGCAAGCTGATGGCGCCAGAGGTGGCCGTTGAGAAGCACGCCGTGCACGAACAGCGCAACGGGCCCGCTGCCGGATTCCACGTAGCTGATCTTGCCCGAGGGAGTATCGACGCTGCGCCGAGTGAGCGCGCTCTGAGCGGTGGCCATGACTCAGGCTCCCTTCTCGATCGATTTACGAGCCTCGTTCAGCGCGGTCGCGCACTCGTCGCAGCAGACTTCGACGGTCTTGCCGCCGATGGTCACGCTGATCGCACTGTCGTCCAGGGGGCAGTCGCAGGCCGCGCAAGTCTTCTTGTTCATGGTCATCTCCGTTGTCACGGTAAGTAGGAGTGACCATGATGCCATCAACAGCGATTGCAGCGCTGTCGGAATCTTCAGCGATTTTCGACGCAGCGTTTCTCAGCGAAGATGCGCGGATCGCTGGAATTCGGCCGGCGTTCTGCCATAGAGTTGGCGGAAGGCCGCGCTGAAATGGCTGTGGCTCGAGAAGCCGAGATCGAGCGCGAGCATCGTGAGGCTGTCGTACGAGCTGAGGAGATCGAGCGCGCGTGCAAGTCTGAGATGCAGCTGATACTTGTACAGAGGGATGCCCTCGACCTGCGCGAAGAGCTGTGTCAGATATACGGGCGACACACCAATCTCGCCGGCGATCTCGCCCAGCGTCCAGCGGCGCGCGGGATCGCTCGACAAGACGAGCTTGGTGCGATCGACAAGCTTCGCACGTCCGAAGCTCGACGCGCGCGCGTGTGAGGTTCGCTCACCCAGCGATCGCCGGATGAGCGTGAGGGCGAGCGTTTCGGCCTCGAGCGTTTCTATCGCGCCGCCGGCGAGGCTGTGACGCAGCAACGCGACCAGCGCCTGCGCTCGTGGGTCGATGCCGCGCCGCGGCTGGCGGAACACCGCTGTCTTCCCAGCGAAGAGCTGGTCGCGCGGAGTGAGCTCGCGCAGTAGCACGTGGTCGATCGAGATCGACAGGCACGCGTCGCCTCCTTTAACGGGATGGCTGATCTCGTAATCCTGCCCATCGTTGAAGAAGACGACCTGGTTCGCCTCGGCCACCGTCGCGGCGCTTCCTACATGCCTAACGAACACGCCTCGATAGGGAAACACGAGGTGCGTCGCTGTCGCACTTTCCGTGGGCGATTTGTGGCGACAGGTGCCGCCGCAAATCACATCCCGGATGCCGAGCGTCGCTGTTTGGAGCAGGAGGCGAACGTTCAGCTCATCGTGAGCTACAGCATCGCTCATGGAGCATATTGCTGAGCCGCTCGAGCGGCAGTGGCGAGCGCCATCATCGCCGAAAGATAAGGGCCAGGCCCATGGCTGACGCGCGCGACGCCCGCCTCAGCGAGCGATGCAATCGACGGACTTCCTTCGCCGATCATGATGTTGAGCGGCAGCGAGATGGACGACGCCAGCTCGGCAATCAACACCGGGTCGACGAGTCCTGGCGCGAAGATGCCATCGGCGCCCGCATCGGTATAGGCCTTCGCACGATCGATGGCCATCTCCAGCATGTCGCGGCTATGCTCGCTTGCCGGAGCCTGGAAGAAGACGTCCGTTCGCGCGTTGATGAAAAAGGAATCGAGTCCTTCTTTGGCCGCCGCGCGCGCGCTGCGCAACCGCGCGACTTGATCCGCGACGAGCCGAAGCTTTCCGGTCTCCGGGAAGCTGTCCTCGATGTTGCAACCCACAACGCCCGCCTCGATCGCCCGCAAAATCGTATGGCCGACGGAGATCGCGCCCGTGCCATAACCACTCTCGATGTCGAACGTGACAGGTAGTGCAGAGCTGCTCACGATGCGCCGCACATTTTCGAGCGCGAGCTCGAACGGCAGCTTTTCACCGTCGCCGTATCCATGCGCGGCCGCAACCGACCAGCTACCGGTCGCGAGAGCGCGAGCGCCCGAGTCCGCGACGGCCTTGGCGCTCCCCGCATCCCAGATGTTGAACAGGATCAACGGATGTCCGGCTACGTGCAGGGCGCGGAAGCTCGTTGCTCGATGTTGTTGATCGGCGGTCGCAGTCATGGATTCACAGCTCGCGTTGCGGGGAAAGTTACTGGCACCACAAATCGAGCATACTGTCGGGCCGGCCGCTGTCGGATTCTTTAGTATCTCACCCGAGCATTCGTAGCGACGCGTCCCAGAGTCGGTCCGCATTGTCCGCATCGAGCGCATACCGCGCCACGCCCCTCGGCGCCTCCGGATCACGACGCGTCACGAGCTCGGCCTCGTTGCAGTCTTCGAAATAGCGGCCGCCAATTCCCTCCAGCAGAGGCGACGTCGCAAGCAGCAGTGTCGTCGCCGCGCCCTGCTCCGGCGTCTTGCGCTTCTCGACGGGGGTGCGCATGCCGCCAACGTGGCGCTGGAGATTCGTCGCGATCGCGCCCGGATTGAGCGCGTTCGCCGTGATCCCCTCGCCCTCCCAATACGCCGTCGCGCCGACGGCGAAGAGAATGTTCGCCGTCTTCGACTGGCCGTACGCGAGCCACGGATCGTACGCGCGATACGCGAACTGAACGTCGTCGAACACCACCGGCGACATCAGGTGCGCGTTCGAGCTCACGGCGACGATGCGCGCGCTCCCATCGGCCGCCAACGCATCATGCAGGCCGAGCGAGAGGGCGAAGTGGCCGAGGTGGTTGGTGGCGAACTGCATCTCGATCCCCTTTGCCGTGTGCTCTTCGGGAAGCGCCATGACGCCGGCGTTGTTGATGAGCAAATGCAGCGGCTCGTCCCACTCGTCGGCGAAGGTCGCGATCGACTCGAGATCGGCGAGATCGAGGTGCGCGACGTGGACATCGGGATTACCGGTAGTCGCGGAGATGGCGGCAGCGACGGTGTGCCCAGCGTCGACGTCGCGCACCGCGAGCGTGACGTGCGCGCCCGTACGCGCGAGCGCGCGCGCCGTTTCGACGCCGATTCCCGACGCCGCGCCGGTGACGATCGCGCGCGCTCCCGAGAGATCGATCCCCTCGACTACTTCCTGCGCGGTGGTGCGAGCGCCGAACGAAGTGGTGATGCGCGCCATCGATCTCCCATCAATTGGTGGTGTCAGCGGTCGCGTTTGGAGACTTGAAGACCTTTCCGTCTTTCATCACAAACTGCACGTGCTCGAGCAGCGTGACATCCTGTGTCGGATCGCCGGCCGTGGCGATGAAGTCCGCAAATTTACCCTTCCTGATCGAGCCCACCTTGTCGAGCACGCCAATCAGCTCGGCTCCGCCCATCGTCGCCGCCTGAATCGCCTGCATCGGCGTCATCCCGTACTTCACCATGTACCCGAACTCTTTCGCAGCATCCTTGTACGGGCACACCGGCACGTCTGTGGAGAACGCGATCTTCACGCCCGACTGTACGGCCTTCTTGAATGCCGCGTAGTGAATCTCGGCGATGCCTTTATTGTGCTCGAGAAAGTCCCTGGGCTGGTCCGGCTTTGCGGTGATGCAGTCGTGCACGTCGAGGGTGGCCGAATAGAAGGTGCCGTGCTCCTTCATGAGGCGAATGGCTTCGTCGTCCATGTAGGTGCCGTGCTCGATCGACGCCACTCCCGCGCGCACGGCGTTCTTGATGCCCTCGGCGCTGTGCGCGTGCGCCGCGACCTTGAGGCCAAAGTTCTTCGCCTCATCGACAGCGGCGGAGAGCTCCGCGGGCGTGAACTCCTGGGACTTCGTATTGCTGCCGTGCGTGAGCACCGCGCCCGACGACAGCACCTTGATGACGTTCACCCCCTGCGCGACGAGCAGTCGAACCTTCTGCCGCACTTCGTCGGGGCTGTTCGCCTCGCCAAAGTGCATGTCCCACGGCAGCTGCACATCGGGAGACACGCCAGTCATCGCGCCGGCGCCGCCGGTGATCGTGATGTACGCGCCCGCGACGTACATGCGCGGCCCGGGGATGATGCCGCGCGCGATCGCGTCGCGCAGCGCGATGTCGTTGAGCGCGCGGTACGTGCCGACGTCGCGCACGGTGGTGAAGCCGGCCATGAGCGTGGCCTTCACGCTCGGAATGGCGGCGAGCACCACTTCGGACGAGGTATGAAAGAGCACGGCACGCGGATCGCCGTTGTCATCCGGGAGCACACCATCCGCCTCGTGCGTGTGGCTGTCGATGAGCCCCGGGAGCACGGTCATGGCCGAGAGATCGATGACTTTGGCGCCTGCGGGAATCGCGAGCGACGGGCCCACCGCATCGATCTTGCCATCGCGAACGATGATGATCTGATTCGTCGCGACACTTCCGCGCTCGGTGTCGACGAGCTTCCCCGCCTTGATGACGGTGACCTGTGCGGCGAGAGGCCAGGCGACGCACAGCAGCGAGAGCGCGAGCGAGCGGAAAGACGGCGGCATGCGGTGCTCCGGGAGAGTGGGCGCGATGTGGGGAGGGGTGAGAATGTGGTGTGCGAGGCGCGGAAGCGCAAAGTCTCCGGCGCAGCCGAAGCGCTCGCAATTCGCCGTGGGGTGCGGCAATCCGTATCTTGCGCGTGGACGATGCGCATTCGAGGGCGCATCGCGCGACATCGACTATACGGAGAGACGATGCATCGAATCGGAATGACGGCGGCGACCCTGGTGCTGATGGCGATCGCGCCGAGTGCGCGCGCTCAGGACGTGAGCAGCTGCCCGCTG
>Ga0207712_10000237_pt1 | contig 54064 bp, 58 predicted proteins | sample KBSS44metaG_FD_184402 | JGI IMG/M metagenome (GOLD analysis project Ga0207712, IMG submission 184402) | Switchgrass rhizosphere microbial communities from Kellogg Biological Station, Michigan, USA - KBS S4-4 metaG (SPAdes) (version 2) | ecosystem: Host-associated > Plants > Roots > Rhizosphere...
GGACCGCGACCATCACCATCAACGGTGCACGCCAAGCCTTTCCACCCGAAATCCCCGACCCTCAGCGCAAGATCCTCACCGACCTCGGAATCAAAGTGGCTTACTAAGCCAAATGTCCGAACTCAGGTTGGACTGTGACAGCTTGCTATTGAGCTCGTCCCAGTGCCCATAGGTGCTATTCATCAGGTCGCGTATGTGCTCGATTCGGGCTGAGCTTGGCGAGAGCAGCTGTCCGCTGAGTGCGGGAATCTCCTTCAGCGAGTCGAGGAGTACGCGGGGCGGGTCTGGAATTTGGGCTCGATGTTGGTCAACGTCGAGCCGGTCGAAGTTGAGCGAGCGGCGAAGTTCAATGAGGTATTGGCGGGGGTCGTCGAGCAGTGGCCGCAGTTGGCTGAGTAGCTGCGCTTGGTTTCCGATGGTTCTCTGTCGGATGGTTGCACCGGCGTTGAACAAGCTGATCACGAAGCCCAAGACTCCGAGGATGATGCCGAGGTTCGCCTGCCACGTCATCCGGCAATTCCCTCCCCTCACGATTTCCGACCACTACGGAGAGTCTCGCATGATTGGGCAGCATGTCGTCACGCATGATGACTTGTTGAGAGGTTCCTATTCGGACGCGACGAATCGTCGCGCTGCCCTGGGGGTAGTGTCGTCGATCGCCCCAAACACGTTGACTTCCAGTGGGTCTAACTCCGCTGACTTAACTGCTTCTCGGCAGTAGCGATTCGTTAGTTCAAGCGGACGGCTTTTCGGTGATTCTCCTACGAGGGAGCGACCCATGTCCTCATCGGGCCGAACACTCTGACCTTTCGGATGATCTCCGGTATCCCAAAATTGGTGCGGAGCTGGTGGCGCTGGGGGCGGTAGGGTCCTCGGTAGTGGTGGCGGCTGGGTGAGATTTCTGGGGGACGTTGGGTGGGAAAGCGGCTTCAGGTCGACACCGATGGCCTTGAGGGCGACGGTCGGGACTTGGCGGCAATCGATACCGTCCACCCCAAGGAAGAGCAATGCCCCGCGCCGGGGTACGACCGAGTGTCGACGAGCATGGCTTTTGCGATGTCGGCGATCGATGAGGGATACGTGCAGCGGATACGCGAGGGTAAGGAAGTCCGCGAGCACGGCGGTGCCATCGTGACGGCCTCGGGTGTGATGTTCGAGGTTGCCGATCAGCATGGATCGCTGATGATCGATCGGGTCGAAGTTCTTGGTGCACCGCGGCCCGTTGGGGCTAGTCCGCCGAGCATCAATCAGCCCAGACAACCTGAGACGCACGTTCTTCCGTCGGTCCCTCGAATCGATGCCCAGAGCATGGATGCCGAATCCTTTTCCGACGCCGTGCATTCTGGCCAGGGTCCCTTCGTGGTCCGGGACTGGGGTGAGCAGTTCGGCAGAGACACCGATTTCCTTGAGTACGACGCCGACTCGACCAAACGGATCGCCGACTCAATTCAGGAGCATTGGCGCGACGCCGACAGCAACGCTGCTCCCAACGTCCGTACCCATGGGGTGTGGTTGGAGGCTGTCTCGCAGTGGGCAAAGAAGATCGGCACGTCGGCTGGGTCGATCGCGTCGGCGTTCGAGGTGGTGCAGCGTGACACCCCGACGCCAACGCAATTGGCGGTCGCCAAACACGCTCTGCAGGTGTCCGCGGTGCTTGGACCGGCCGCCGCGCTCGTCGCCTACATGAACTACGAGAGCCTGAAGAACAAGGCGATCGAAGCAGGTGCCCGGTACCAGATGAGCGTCGAGAACGCGGTCAAGGACGCCAACGACCCTGTGAGCGCCCCACCGCTGATCGCGAAACGCGCAGCGATACCGCCGGAATTGGTCAAAGGACCCGGGACGTGGGTGACGGCCTCACGGCGCGACGGCAACTGGCAGGACTACGAACAGCAGGTCACCGGTTACCCGGCTGGGATGGAGTACGAGGTGCCGCGCGCAAGCGGGGACCCGGTCGAGTTCGACGGGTTCGATCCCAATGCGGGGCCCAACGGAATGTTGATCGACGCGAAGGGCAAGGGTTATGAATGGATGGTCGGACCCAACGGTGAGTTCAAGCCGGAAATCAAAGGGGTTCAACAACTTCAGGGCGAGTTACTTCGCCAGTACCAGGCGTCTTTGGCAAGCGGTGTTCCGGTGGAGTGGCGGGCTGCCGACCCCCGTGTGGCCGAGGCCATGAGGGCGCTCATCGAGGACGGCGGCTACGGTGACCGCATCCATGTCGTGGTCGTGCCGCCGACGTGAAAGGTGAACAACAGTGCTCAGATTGATCGGTGGTTGGGGCGACCGCCCAGATTCGTTGCCGTCGTGCGCCCAACGCCTCGTCCGGTCGCTGGAGTTGATGCCATCGGCACCGGGGCGTTACGGACCGTGGGGTATCTGGCAGTCGCGCGCAGAGTCGGCGTACAACGATCTGGTGCCGCTGGACATTGCCGACGTCGAGGCGGTTGCCGCTGCCATCCAGACCATTACGAAGCGCATCAACCAGGGTCCGATGCGCACACCTGGGCAGCACGTGCAACTGGCCCGCGAAGTCGTGGGGGAACGCGCGGATGATGACCCGCGCTACCTTGAGTACACGGCGCGCGCCGGGTTCGTCGACACACCACAGCCCATCAATCACCTGCTGCTGCAGGCTGAGGACAGCACCACTACCGCCGATCTCTTCCAGTACATGAGCGCCATGGTGGTGGCCTGGCAGCCCGATCATCTCGGCTTGGCTACCCGAGCCATCCAGCGCGCACAGGGACATCGCCCACAGGAGGCGGTCGTGGGGTTCCTCACCTATGTGCGCGACGGGGTTCCGCTGAATCGCGACGTTCTCGACGATCAGATCGATGTCGCGAAAGCCGATGGGGGACTGTATATCCGCGTGCCTGGCACGCCGCTGCAGCCGAGCCTCGATCATGTGCACATGGTCCGCGAGGCACTCGGCTACGCCGACGCGTGACCGCTTCGAGCTGAGTAACCGACTCGGGAACCGGGCAACCACCAGCCTTAACGTTCAGCCACGACCATGCTGCGCTGGGCGAGATGGGAATTCAAAGAACTGCGCCAGCAGAACGTCGCGCGAGATTCCGGTTACTCGTTGTTCACCAGGAGTGCGTATTGGGCGGCTGCTCGGCGCAGGACGTCCTTTTCCTCGCCGCTATAGACACTCGCGACATAGCGGCCGCTTGCCACGACGCACACGAAGCGAACGTCGTGGTTGTCCTTCCACTGATCTTGGTTCTGCTCATAACACACGGCATCGGGTACGCCTTGCGGTGCCGTGATCTTGTGATCAATGTCCTTGGCGTCTGCCTCGACCATCCCCGTCGCCAGTTCCTTGGCTGCAGCTTCAGCACCCGCCCGCACCACAACGCTTCCGTCGTGCGACCCCGCGCATCGGTCGACATCGGCGGTGCCGTAAAGGTTCTGCTGAATATATGTCGGTCCCTCGCAGACGATGACGGCGTTGCCTCCCACGCGGACGAAGTTCGGTCCAACCGGCGGCGGATCACCCTTGATCAGTACGCGACTGAGCATGTGATCGGGGTCGATGGGTGCAAGGGTGAGAGCGGCTTCGGCACTGGGGTCGGCTCGGTCCATCAGCGGCAGCTGCGCATCGAGGATCTTCTGCAGTTGGGCTGCGAGATCGGCAGCGGTGGCGTGGAGATCTTCGGCGAGGAAGTAGATGGATACCACCAGGGAGCGGCTCGCCATCGTGGCGGCGACGTCGGGAATGCCGGGCGTCCAGTGCGCGTGCGCGTCGGGATAACCAGGGATGTCGAGGTGGACGTTCGCGGGGTTGACTGCGAAATCGGTGGCATCCATTTCGGCTGCGGCACGACGGGCCTGCTCGGGCCCGGGGAAACTGGTCAGCATGATCTGCACGAATCCGTTCTTCGGATTGGTTCGGTCATCGCTGGACCTCTGGCCTCCCTGTAGCAGGAAGCCGCTGATCATTCCGTACTTCTCCAGAACGGGCTGAACCACTGGGGTGCCGGTGGCCGACACCCCGGTCGCTGCCTCCGCCGGAGTCACCACCGGCAACCCGTTGATGTAGATCAAGGACGGGTCGACGTCGGGGGGCGTCACGATCCACTGCGCGAGGGTGAACGCTTCGATGTTTCGGCCCTCGTCCAGCGTTGGAGGGCCGGGAAATGAGCGCGGTGTGACGTCGTAGCTCCCGATGTCGAGGGTGCTCAAGTCGACCGCGGGATGAGTGGTGGTGTTTGACCGTGCCTGCCCATCGTCGCCACCGGCACCGCTTAGCCACACCGCGGCGATGCCGGTAGCCACCACGATGAGCAGGACCACCGCCCCGATGGCCAGTGGCCACCGTCGAGAACGCCTTCGGTGCGCAGCCCACGGAACCACCGTCGGCGGCGCCGGCTGTGGATGGTGGTGTGACAGGGCCGGACTCGTTGACCATGGCGCCGTGGGTGGGGACGGTTGGCGCGTGGGCTGATGCGGGGCCATGCGGTTGCCGAACAGGGCGTGCGCAGCCGCCTCCGCGAGCTCTCGGGCACTGGCGAATCGTTGCGCGGGATCCTTGGCCATCGCCCTGGCGATCACGAGGTCGATATGCGGCGGCAACCAGGGCGCGACGCGTGTCGCACTCGGGGGTGGCTGATTCAGGTGAGCGGCCATCACCGCCGCGGAGCCGTCGGCGTGGAAGTACGGACTCTTGCCGGTGAGCAGGTGATACAGCGCACCCCCCAGCGAGTACAGATCGGACCGGCCGTCGGATTGACTGCCCGCCAACACTTCGGGCGCTACGTAGGCCAGCGTCGCCACCACAACACCAGTGGCGGTCAACCCCGCGTCGCCGCGGGCGCGCGCGATGCCGAAATCGGCCAGTAGCACGCGCTCGTCACCGCCACCAGATGGCGAAATCAGAAAGTTGGCCGGCTTGATGTCGCGGTGCACGACGCCGCGTGGATGGGCGTAGTCCAGCGCCTTTCCCACCTCGGTGATGATGTGAACGGCGCGAGCCGGATCCATGGCGCCGGCTTGCACTACGGCATCAGCATCGGTGCCCTGCACGTATTGCATCGCGATCCACAATTTGCCGTCGAATTCACCGCGTTGATGGACCGAGACGATGTTGGGGTGGTCGAGGGATGCCGCGATGTCGGCCTCGCGGACGAATCGTGAACGAAACGCGGGGTCACGCGACAGTTCGACACTGAGCACCTTGATGGCCTCGCTCCGCGGCAGACTTGGATGCCGCGCCAAGTACACCGACCCCATCCCGCCAACACCAAGAAGCCGTTCGATCCGATACCCAGCAAAAATCGAGCCGACGGGTAGATCTGACATCGTGGCTGCCCCCCAATGCTCGGCCGTGATCTCTCCCTGACGAAGCTACCGAAGTCACCGACGGTAGCAACGCTGTCCGCAACTGTCCCCGATGCGGACAACGCGGTGAGGCGGACTAGCTCAGCGCTGCATGTTCTTCGAGAAGGCCGATGAGGTCCACCGGAAATCCCGCCACAATTTTCGCGGACTGCAACAGTGAACTGTCGTTCTCACTGCGGTTCGGATCGGCGCCATGCTCAAGCAGTAGCCGAATCATGGACCCGTCGGGAGAAATCCGACGCCGCTCCATCACCGCCACCCACAGCGGCGTATTGCCCCACACGTTGATCAGATCGACGCCGACTCCCTTATCGAGGAGCGCCTTCGCGAACTCCACCTTTTGCCGACGAGCGGCGATATGCAGCGGCGTCGTGCCCTCGGGTTCCGGCGCGTCGATGTCGTAGCCAGCGGCAAGGTCGGTGCTGAACGTCGAGACATCGTTGTCCATGACCGCTTTGTGGATTGCCCGATGCGGGACTCGCTTAACGCCGTCGGCGCCCGCGAATATTACAATCTCGAATCGGAGTGGAAAACGCTCCTACAGGAAGGCAAGCAAGTCAGCGTTCGAGTTGACATAGGGTATCCAGGTGATTCACTTCGTCCCGATCAATTATAAAGTCGTCACAGTTGTTGATGGTAAACTCGCTAGTACGAGTTTCTTCGAAAACTAGGATGCGATCGAATCAATGACTTCTGAAACTCCGTATCTTCTGCGCTTGGGAGAGCTGCAAGAAGACGCTGCCAAGTTGTTTTTTCATAGCCTGCCAGAGAAAGGTTGGGCTTCCTGCTCGCTAGAGTACAGGGAGGCCGGACCGGTATCCGAAGTATGGGCGGTGGTTACCGACAGTGACGGTAACACTGAACCCATCGAACCATCATTTGCTTTGGCCAAAGCACTTCGGAACCTCCGCAGTTACATGGCGAGTCACGACAGCGTTTGGCTTTCAGCGACCTTAAAGATCGAAAATGGACGCTATGCATTCGACTTCAATTATCGCGATCGGCCTGAATGGCAAGTCGCTCCGACCGACGACGCATATATCGACGATCTGAAGAGGTTTCCGCGTCCAGACGATCAAATACCGGACTGGTATCCGCGCCAGGCGTAATATCAGGTTTTCATTGGGCGATAGTCTTCAAAAGCAACGGTAGCCGCGGGCTTATGGGACCAGCTGATCTGCCAGTTTGCGTGCGTTAATCTCGATCACTGTTATTATTCGCCGCGCGACAGCGTCGAATTCCTCTTTATCTCGTAAGCCAAATCGAACCATTGTTGCCGCGACATCGGCACGTCTCATAAGGTCTTCCAATAACAAGACATCGGGTTTACTTAACCCTTCCAATAGGCGACGGTCGCCCACATCTAGCGGCGACTGCGCCGGATCCGCCTCTGCTGGGGTTGCGTCGTCATCAAATAGATCGATTAGTGCGGCACCTCTGGGCACCAAATATCGAGTTACGACTTCCAGGTCCGACTGATATCGATACAGCCGGTCGGCAAAATCAGTCGACATCCACGACGTAGGCAAGCTGCTAATTGATTCATAGTTTGTTATCGTTTCGGTATCCTCAGGATCTGCCATTTCGACAGGTCTTGTCGCTATATTAACACGCGTTTCTTGTATCGTCATGCTTTGCCTCCATATTCGTCTGCTCGCGCATTTGAAATACTGTCGTATATAAACGCGCGCACCATCCAAGATCCAAAGACTGCCACTGCATTTATAGATGCGACTGCAAAAAATAACATCCAGATCGAAAATCCTTCGCGGCCCCCGAGCGGCCCATAATCCTGGTGGAGTTTCGAAACATCGCGATGGACATGTGCACCAAGCGCGTAGAACACCATCGCACTAAGCGAAATGGAAATCGTGACGAAATCCGACAAACGTGCCGCTAACGTTCCGCCTGGGAGCGTTCGGGATTGCTGCAACCCTGACCACGCGCCGACCGCGGCCGGAATCGACAGCAACGTAGCGATCGCGACTGGCTGGTTGATGCTTGAAAGGCCGAGCGCGTCACCGGCCGCAACGACCACAAAAACCACCGAGGCCAGAGCAGAGAATGACGCAACGGCAATCGAGCCTGGTGGGCGCTCGGTGAACGTTGCCTCGAAAGTTGGTGCTTGGTGGATCTCGCTGGAGTCTCGTCGGCCGTACACATGGGCGAAGTCTTGGCCGGTCCGTCGCAGCACCGTGTACCGCGCGAGCTCCGAGGAGGCGGCTTCCGGTCCAACCGAGACTAATCGCTGGTTACTCAAGTAAGTACCATCCGAACCCTGTATATAGAGATGATAGCTTAGCGCCCGAGCTGCGTCGTCCAACTGGTGCAAAACACGGCTCGGCCGCAACCCCAGCAGCCTGGCGGACCGTTCTCGAAAGCCAACGTAGATTTGGCGGATCCGTGCGTTTACCCGCTGAGTATGCACAGCCGCGGTCTTCGTGTACTCATACATGACGCGGACGAGTTCGTATTGGTTGCTGAGTGGAACGTTTTCTGTTTGGCCCCTGACGGCAGGAGACTGCCGCCGAGTGAAGCGGTTCAGCGCTCGCATAGTCCACGCCTCCTCCTGGCGGGGTAAAACTTCTTGTTTACGCGATTTTGATACGGCTACTCGAATGCAGAGCGGATAACGAGTAGCTAATGTCTCTAGAATGAGCTTCGCGATTCCAATATAGCCGCCGCGGCCGCGAGGGACCATGCTCGTCAGCGCAACGATCTGGCTAGCAACATGGTCAATCGCCAACTTTCCATGCGGGCGAAACGAAGCTAGTAACTCCGCCACTCTCGGTTCTATATAAGACGTGTATTCGCCGATGGCGCGGGGGCTTGACTGCGCTATGTAACGTCTTATAACTGCTAGTGAAAAAGCGACCGCTTCAGTGTCCTGTAATGTTGATATTCGTTTGTCTGCCAAAAATACTTTCAAATTGTCGAATAGCTTTCCTCTGGGCTGAAATGCGATCGGGAGTACAACAACCTCATCGTCCACCGTCCTACGAATGCGGAAGCTTGCGGTTGTTGCCACACTGATAGTTTTGTTGCCCGGCTCAACTCGTTGCGAGATTCTCTCAAGACTCGCCGTGGGGCGGTAGGTGTCTGTACTAATCAGCTCGTAGAAAATTTGAGCTTGGCTGGGCGATATAGTGATCTCGGTTGACGCGCGTAGAAGCGAAGCGACATCCACTGTAAATTCCGCTTTATGTTCGAGCTCATTAGGGGACGTGCCTGCCGCAAAGCAAAACACAAGATACCGCATCCAGCATAGCAAGGATATGAAAGCGAGCGCCCCCATGGTCAGGTAGTCGGTGAAGGTCGGCATTCCACTAAGAACTGGATGAGCCGCAGCCAAGATTCCGAACGCTAGAGCCAAGAATGACCATCTTATTCTGCATAGATCGAGATCCTCAACGGATTCTTCGTTATAGAATAGCTTCGCTCCAATGAATGCCAAAATCAGGAATACTAGAATTGACGTAAACCAATAGAGTGAAAAAGGTGTTATCCAGCGGGTGGGTAGCGCAAATGTGAAGAGTGCAGCGATAGTCACGGTTACCAGCGGCACACGCAAACTATTGGGTAGACGAAAGCGGCGCCGACGAGGTGTCTGATGGCCGCTCGCCCCCGAGCCGTCGGCCTGGGTCGTTCGATCTGTCGCGGATCCGCGTGGTTCGGCTTCTTCTGCGTCGGGCGCGAAGGCGGGACGAGTGGTCTCAGACATTCGGTGTCTGCAGTGCGCGACGGTACTCTTGCTCGACCATTGCGCGATGGTATAGGCACCAAAACGATCGTGGAAGTGAATTGACAGACGATCGTTGACGAGCGAGTTGTCGTGCGCAGGTTACTCTGTGCGGCACTTGTCAATTCTCACCGCGACAGCGCGAACGGATACGGCGCAGGTTAGGCAGGGGGGTTTCATTTGCGAATCGAAGAGCCGGCCGACATCCGCATTGCTCGCTGGATCGACGATAAACCGGGCGAGCTCATGCGTAAGTTCGTTGCGGTGCGCGTAGATTCCGGTCAGTCGGTTGGCTTGACTCTGCGTGATTGCGTCGCTTCGAACGAGCCATAGCAACGATGCCTGAAACCGGTTCTTCGGTGCCAGCTGCAGAAACCTCAATGCGATATTGCTCTTCGTCCTCCCGGCGCATCGAGCCGTCCTTATCGAATCCGAGCTCGTAGAAGTCGCGGACCCGGTCGACGACCGATCGCCGAATCATCTCGTTGGCCATCTGATAGATCGCCGCAAAGGCGAGCGTCGCCCGGATGCTCTCGGGTTGCATCTTGGCGTTGAGCCGCTCCTCGTAGTCGACCGGGTCGTCGTGGTAGCTCATTCATTCAGTCTGAAGCGGAGCTATGACAGATTGCGAGGCATTTTTGGGCCGACCCTTATTCCTTCAACAGCTCTCGCGGATCCACACCGATGAAGTCGGCGATTCGTTCCAGCGTCTGCAATGTCAGGTTGCGTTCGCCCCGCTCGACGGCCCCCATGTAGGTACGGTGCACACCCATGTGGTCGGCGAAGGACTCTTGGCTGTACCCGTGCTCCAGTCGCCAAGCACGCAGGTTGCGTCCGACGATCTTCTGTAGCTGGCCTTCCATTGTGGGACATGACGTTTCCGTCCCGCTACTTGACGGTCTACAGACTTATATGTAGCGTCCCAGGTCCGGCGGCGCGAAAGGGGGCGAACCATGGCGGGCGGCGAATAACCCAAAGAACGGTTAGGTCAGGCTGCCTCGCGACCCTCGTCGCGGGGTAGTTCTGTTTGCAGCGTCCATGTGAAAGCAAAACCGGCCTTCGAGAGCAGCCATCCTGGTGCTTCGACCGTGATGAGTCGGCCTGGAACCGTATTCGGTAGCTGTGAAATCTGTGGTGGGACAAGCGCACCCACTGTGTCGCTAACCCGCATGTGAGCGATGTCGGTATTGGTGTAGTCGAGTGTCAACGAAATATTTCGGGCTGGCTGGGGTAATTCGAAGAACAGCCGGTGGCCCCATGTTGGCGTCACAGTACGAAAGACCTGCCGAATGCGGACTGGTTCACCGGTCTGCGCCGAAGCCCCGAGATGGACGGTATAGGTCTGGCCAGTCTTGCGTTCTGTCCGCCTGATTTCCTGCAGTTCGCCGTCAACGGTGAGTTCGAGCAGTTCGTATACGTCGCGACTGCTGGGGTCCATCCCCGGCCGCGGTCGGACGAACCAAGCTGCGGTGGCCGGTGCATCGAGCACCAAATCGTTGTATTCGTCGCGGTCTGAGACGCACGCGAAGCGGCGAATCGGTCCCGATGGCACCGTCGTGTACTCCCATTCGACGATGACGTGGAATAGCGGAGTGCCCTTGGCACTCCGCTCTGGTGCACTAGAGAGCCTTATACGGACCTCGACGTCGTACCAACGCTCAGCGGCATGGATCGCCTGATCGCGAATGTCGCGGTAGATCTCGCGGGCGAACTGCTCGTCGCCGAGGCGAAGGCTCATGACGTTCGATGCAATGTCGTCCAGGAGTTCAGGATTAGCTACCCGCTTTAGGTCGTCAGGATGAATCGCGAAACCTTCGATCACGGCATCGCGCATGGCCGGAGCCTGCTCCTTGATGATGGCCCTGAACTGTTCGACGGTGGCCTCCTCCTGATCCTTGCGGAAGCTGAACTCGAAGAGCGTACCAAGGAGTCCGGCACCGAGCAGGATGCCTCCGAACTCGCCAAGGGGTAGGGCATGTAGCCAGTTCCACGCACCGAGGTCGATTCCGGCTAGCCAGCCGTTCGCCATGATGAGCACAATCCCAGCGAGGGTTAGACCGACAGCGAGCAGGGCCGCTTTGGTTTTGCGGAGTCGAAACGCCAAATCTGTTCGTCGGTGATGTGCCATTGCTTATGGCTATTCTAGCAAAAGTGCAGGTCAGCGCCTATAGCTCGATGCGACATCGGGTCCTTAAGTCAGATAAGCAGAGCAAGAAGGTGCATATCCCACCGTTGTCCAGCGCAGAGATACCGCCCGCTCAGCGTGCCTTCGAGCGCGAAGCCAAGTCGCCGGAATAGCTTCAGCGACGGCTCGTTGCCATCGACGATCCAAGCTTCAAGACGAGCAAGGCCGAGATAGCCTGTGCCCCAATTGACCATGTGCTCGACGGCGCAACGCCCGTAGCCCTTTCCGCGTTCGGCCGGATCCCAAATGCAGACGCCAATCTGGGCAACGCTGTTGCGCCAGTCAATGGCGTGGATCGAGCATTCTCCGACCATGAGGCTGTCTGCCAACACGACGAAGCTGTATTCGGTGGCTGGCTGCGGTCCAGCGGTAGCAGCAATCTTGCGGCGTAGTTCGGCAGGGCTGCGGGGCCGCCAGTACGGCGGCCCGAAGGTCGCCAACTCGTCCCAATCCGCACAGGCCGCCAGGATCGATGGCACATCATCGTCGGCCAAGGCCCGGACCGAGATCATGTCCACCGCCGTCGTATTAAGACCAACCATCATCCGCCATAGCGGTTTTCGAACATGCTACATATCAGTATGTAGATATACAAGTAGCGGAACTATGCACTAGCAACCCTGACGAGGAGTCGAGCTCCAGCCGGTAGTGGGCGCGAACCTAACGCCCCAGAACCTTGGAATGGTGTGCGCCCCATTGGAATCGAACTCTGACCAAGCGTGAGGAAAGCTCCGATGTGGGTCGAACTGACACCGATGTGCCGGGCGGCTTTCGTTTGGGATACACTGCTCCCCTTTCGGAGATAGCGCAGATGCTGGCCCAGCGTCACCGTGACCCCGGCGGATCGCGCTCATCGATCACTTCGCTGTCGTGCTTTGGACTCATCAAAACGAATGCACATCCGCGGAGCGAGCATGACAAGCAGACGTGGATTAGGAAGGCACCCCGGCCTGGCCGGATGTCTCCAGGCGTCGGGCCACTTGTCATGCACACTTCGCGATTAGCGGCTGCCGAGCAACACGTTCTGCCTTGGCTCGTACGGTACGAAATTACCCGTACGGCATCGTAGGACCATGCTCTCGGTGCAATCCAGGTAGTGGAGAACAATCCGATGGTCGCCGGGGAGGTCTTCGATGGCGTCGTAGTCGAGAACCTCCGCGTCGATGTAGTACCTCTTACTGAAGTTGAGGCGGCCCGATGCCGTTTCGACCTCCTCGCCGTTGACCTCGACACAAGTCATGGCGACGTCGAAATAATAGAAGGCGTAGGCGGTGCTGGGAGCACCGGCGGCCTGCTTCCGAGCGTTGCGAACCGACGCCGACACGATCGTCTCTCCCTCGACGGAGCCACTGTGATGCAGCAGAGCGGCGTACGTAGTCGTGGTTGTCTTCTCAGACATGACAGTGCTTTCTCCGCATCTTCGGCCGGAATGCCTCTCGCTGGCGAGCGTGTGTATTCCTATACACACAAGATGAGGCTTCGGCCTCCGAAAAGGGGACGGAAGCCTCATCTCATGTCGTCTGCTTGTCAATTAGCGTCCCAAGCGTTCCTGAACTTTGGAAGTGGGACAGTTTAGTAATGACACGAACTTGTGTAACCGTCAGTGAAAAAATACACAAGAATTCTGATTCGGAGTGATATCGCTATACCTGTACGCAAGCAGTTCGCGCTATCGCCGACTTCGCGTTGGATTCATCGTCTTTCGTGAAATAGACCTCGGCGTAGGCGCATCCCTTGGCAGACGCGATCATGCGGCTGACGAGGTACGGCACCTCCGAGGCCTTCGACCGATCCAGCTCTTCAACGCGGCTGTTCGTGGAGGGCCGATGCATTACCGAATGCACCGTCCAACCGACCGGAATGGAGTACGTCTGCCTTTCGTCGCCTTGCCAAAGAACTCTTGCCCACACCGCCGTCGGACAAATCGTCGAGTATCTGAGCTGAATAGTCCCCACCTGTGAGCCCTCCGGACCCATCACCGGTGGGTTGTTCTGCGCTTCGACTGGCCTGCTGCGAGTCTCGGGGCGGTTGGGTAGGTCGGCGCACCGACTCTCGTCGTCGTCCCCCCACGGCAGTTTTCCGTCGTAACGCTGCTCGAGCTCAGCCGCGGTCATACCGTTCCAGGGGTCCAGCGAGACGTCGCCACGACTCACTACGACGGCGCCCGCGATGCCTACCAGCGCCAAGACCGCCGCTGTAACCCTGGTGAGCTTGAAGCGACGACGGCTTTTCGGCATTCGAGAGTCGCGTGGTCGCTGGGCGCCCGCGTTGGGGGTGGGGTCGACCATCGCAGCTTTGACGCTCGCCGGCTCTGCCCAGGGATCGGCCCGCACGTTGGACCGAACGGCAGGTTCATGCGCAATGCCCGTGCGCAGTGCGTCCTCCAACGCCGCCGCCAACTGCTCGACGACGACCGGTCGGCGCTCCTTGTACTGGTCCTCAGTAATGCGGTGCTGTTCGTAGAGAATTTGCTTGCGCCGTTCGACGGTCTTACCAACGAACTCATCCTCCGTAGCCAGCACCGCCTCGGAGATCCGGCGGTCAACGGGATCGTCGATCGAGGAGACGATCGAGCGCAGCAATGCTTCAACCCGCACAGCGAGGTCGTGCCGTTTGTACCAGTCAGCCAGCTCGTCCTCTGTGCCAACCGAAGTCAGGATGGTGCCTGCTTCGCGTTCTAGTCGCTCGACGGACAGCCCCTTGCCACGCCGCCCGAACTCCCCGATCGGCGTGTAAAGCCTCGGAACCGGTCGTCTCGGGGACATGAACTCATCATGCGCGGGGCAGGAGCCCGATTTCCAGATGTATCTGCCAGCCCCGAGGAAGCCCCCAACATCAGGCCCAACTTCGAGCCCGACTTTGGCACCTGTGATCGCCGGTTCCGCTCCTTAGCGTCAGCTGCGTCGCGTCATTCACGGCCGCCGACATTCGCTAACGAGACACATCAGGAGGATTCTCATGTCACAGATCATCCCGCGGACGCCGGGCGGACCGGCTTCCAACCAGCTTCCCGAGGGCTTCAACCGGTCTGAAGGCAAGCACCTTAGCCGCCAGCAGAATGCCGAAGTGGCCCGTGGTTTGGTAGCCGGCACACGCGTCCATGCCGCTGCTGTCGTAGCCGCCATCGGATTGCAGACCACGGCAATGCTTTCGCGCGAGGCGACGTTCCAGGCTCACGGCGATCGCAACGCTGCCAACCGACTGAACTTCATTGTCGACCAATACGCCAGCTTCGTCGGCAACGAAGTGGCGCGGTTCGGGCGCTGAGGAGGTGACCATGACAACTTCGGAGACGGCGGTCATCGGCCTGGCTCCCCAATGGCGTCCAACCGTCCCCATTAGTGACGACCGGGAAGAGGCTAGCGCCGTACTCAACCGGGTCCTGGCGCGCAGCCTCACGTTCACCGACGAGTTGCGCGCAATCGCCAACCTTCACCTCGACGAGGCACCTGCCAGCAGCGAGCATGTCCTCGATCTGACGAGCGCCATCTCGCGGACGGTCCGCGAGTGGATCGAAGGGTGGCCGTCATGAAGGGACGGCCTGCGAGCGTTGCGGTACCCGTCGGCGATCATCCGATCGTCACCGAGCATGTTGTTCGCCGGGTCGTGCAAATCGTGACGGCCGCGCTCACGGATCTCGACACGGTGCTGTCGGTGCACGGCGACGCCGCTCCCACGAGCGTCTCGCACGTGTACCGCTTCGTTTCCGCCGTCGCGGCCGAGACAATTGACTGCTTGGAAAGCTGGCCGTCGTGACAGCTGTCCTCGTCACCGCCGCGTACGCGATGGTCGTGGGCCTTGTCTACGCCGCCGCGTTGTTCACCGTCGATGCGTGCCTCACCCTGTGGCACCGTCGGCAAGAGATGAAGCGCCAGAAACCAGACAAGTTGGGTCGCATCAGTAGCGATAACGCGGTCGCCGTTGAGCGGATCGGTGCCGCGTTTGTGCTGGCGCACTGGATGATCCGCACCGAGGCGGGTGCTCATCGAGGTGATCGCCGGTGACCAAGGCTCCGTTGCCACTGACATCCAAGACCGACAAATACCGAACAATCCTCATCTACCCGCCATGGGGAGTAAAGGACCACGTTGGCAGCTTGGGTGGGGCGCAAGCCCACTACCCGCTGCTGTCCGTGGATCGTCTGAAGTCGTTGCCCGTCGGCGATCTCGCCTCGGACAACGCGCATCTTTGGCTATGGGCGACGAACGCAACGTTGGGCGTTGCGCATGACCTGATCGGGACGCGGGGCTTCGTGGCGCGCTCGCCGTTGACCTGGATCAAGCCCCTCGGGGTTGGTCAGTACCTGCGGAACGCGACCGAACATCTCATCCTCGGCACGCGCGGTCGCGCCCCGGTTAAATTCCGCTCGCAACCGAGGTGGTTGTTCGCGCCCCCGCAGGACCATTCCTATAAGCCAGAGGAGCAGTACGCGACCAGCGAGAGCATCAGCGACGGCCCATACCTTGAACTGTTTGCACGTCGTCGACAGCCCGGATGGGACGCGTGGGGAAACGAAATCGACTCAGACATCGTCATTCCGGCCTTCCTAGTTCCAAGCGACCGCCCCCATTGCCTCGGCGACGCGACCTCAACATGAGCACGGGCGGATCATGGATCGATCGCGTTATCGGCTGGTGCTTCGGCATCCTGCTCGGCGTCATCGCGCTGTACTGCGCCGTGCGACTGATCGAGTCGATCTTGCCGACACTGATCGTCATTATTGGCATTCTGGCGCTCATTGCCATTGCGATAGCCGTGTTCGTTGTAATTTCTACACTTAAAAATCGCTGGTAAATTTCGACAGCTTGACCTCTGTTACCCCAGGTCAGCACCTGTTGTGTTATTTACAAACTCTATTGCTTGTTGCTTCAATGCAACAGAAAATAGCGCCACGGCGTTGAGTTCTTTCAACACGCCGTCTTTTTAATTCGCAATTCCGAAAGGAGGCTATCTATGTCTAAAACAGGAAGAACCAACCACCGCCGCGGTTCCCGCGGCACACCCAAGTCGGAACGGCAGATCACAGTGCGCAGCGTCCGCCGCGACCCGCCAGATCTGCGCAAGCTGAGCCGGGCAGTCATCGCGATGGCTCTGCGTGACGCCGAAGCCCAAGCCGACGTTCGCGACGCGATGTCCGGCAAGACCGACGAGCCGACCCAATCCTCCACCAACGGTGGGGAGGCCGCCAGTGCCTAACGCCGGTGATGCCACCATGTCGGCGGGTTCGCTGGTCTGGCAGCAGTTGTTCTGGCCGCAGCCGCTTACCGAAGCGACCGCGTTCGGACTGCTGCGCCACTGGGCAGCGCAAACCCACGCCCCGCAACTCATCCTGGAAGCGCGCGCCGACGTGACCGGCGTGGAATACCTGATCGGCAGTCAGCTCCGGCATAGGGCGGCCGTTCGCCGTGCCGTCGAGCAACTCGTCGGTGGCGCCATCGTCACCGGCTTCGAGACCGACGATCGCGGGTCCGTCCAGACCGCGCGCCGAATCCAGTTGAGCACCAACGCCCGCCAGCTTGAGCCTGTCGACGCGGTGGCATCACATCGCTCTATCCTGCATGCTCTCACCGCGGTCGGGAAGGGCGAGCGCCTCACCATCCAAGTGGTGCTTGGTCCCCGCCAACATCCCAAGACCCCGCCACGCCAACTGGGACGGGACAACCAATTGGTCATCTCAAAACTGCTACACGGCATACAGACCGACACCCGCCCCGGCGCCCAGCAAGCCCTGGCACACAAGCTCGGCCAGCACGCCGTCACCGCGGCCATCCGGCTTGGTGTCCAGGCAGCGACGGCCGACCGCCGTCGAACCCTACTCCTGGGCTTGGCTGCCGCGATCGGCACCACCGAGTCGCCCGACGTGCGCATTACGCTGCGCCCCGAAAAGCCCGACCGCGTCAACACCCCGCGCGCCGCATGGTCGATCTTCACTCCGTCGCAGCGCCTGACCGTCACCGAGATCGCCCGCCTGACCGGATGGCCGATCGCCGACAAGGACGAACACTTCCCAGGTCAACCGCCGCTCCACCCGCGTCCCGTCCAGCCCACAAGGGCAGTGCAATCCGGCAGTCGCGTGGTGGCTAGCGCATCCGCGCCCGGTGCGGGCGGCACCATCGGCTACGACACGACCGACGCATTGCGCCACACCTGGGTGATCGGTCCGAATGGGGTGGGTAAATCGACGCTGCTCCTCAACCTGATTCTGCAGGACCTCGAAACTGATCGCCCGATAGTCGTCATCGAGCCGAAAGATCTGATCGCGGACCTGCTCTCCCGCATCCCGGAGAAGCGGCGGGGTGACATCGTCGTCCTCGACCCGTTCGATCCGGCACCGGTCGGCATCAATCCGCTTGACGCCGCGCACCGGCACGGCCGCTCCGCGGAAGTCGTCGCCGACAGTCTGTTCGGCACCTTCAAAGCCATCTGGGGCGACAGCCTCGGCCCACGCTCATCGGACATTCTGCGCAACTGCCTTGATCTGCTGGCCCGCCAAAGCGACGCCTCGCTTGTGCAGCTGCCACTACTGCTAGCCAATCCCGGCTTCCGTCGCCGCCTCACCCGCGGGGTGATGCAGTCCGATCCGTTTGCGGCCGGACCGTTCTGGCAGTGGTTCGACAGCCTGTCTCCCGAAGCCACTGCCACCACGATCGCCCCGCTCTCTAACAAGCTGCGCCCACTACTGAGCAAACCGCTCAGAGACGTGCTGGCCCAGCAGCATCCGAAGTTCAACGTCCGCCAAGTGCTGCGTGAGAAGAAGGTACTGCTGGTGTCGCTCCAGAAGGGCGTCGTCGGCCCGGAGAACGCCCAGCTGCTCGGCGCGCTGGTCGTGGCGGAACTGTGGCAAGCCATCCGCGAACGCGCCGGGACACCCGAGCACGTCCGCGACCCGGTGATGGTCTACATCGACGAGGTCCAGGACTACCTGCGCCTGCCTACCGATCTCGGCGACGCCCTGGCCACCGCCCGCAGCCTGGGTACTGGTTTCCACCTGGCCCACCAATACGAGAAACAGCTGCCCCCAGCGATGCTCGACGCCTTTCGGAACAACGCCCGCTCGCGCATCTGCTTCCAACTCCAAGCCGGGGATGCCAAGGAGATGACTGCCGGCCAATCCGTGCTCGGCGTGGAGGACTTCACGAAGCTCCCGGCCCATCACGTCTACGCCAGCCTCGTCCGCGACAACGCCGTGCAGCCCTGGGCATCCGGGGTCACCAAGCCCGCACCCGCGCCCACAAGCAATCCGGCATCGATCCGAAAGCTCAGCCGTGAGCGCTACGGCCAGCCCATCGCCGACATCGAGGCCACCTTCGCCGCACTGGTGGAAGGCGCCGCAGAAGGCAACGGCGACAGCGACATCGGCACACCGCGCAAGCGGCGGAGACAGGCATGAACGGTCCTTCGCGCACCAGCCATCTCGCTAGCCACCTCGCGCCGACTTCAGCGGAGACACCGCCGCTGATAGACACCAAAAGGCAGCCGACAGGGTCGGCGAATAGTGGTGCCCCAGGGGGCACCACAACGCCCGCCAAAAACCACGCCAGCCGACGAACCTACAGAAGCCGCATCGATGTCATAGCCAATCAACTCAGCGATCGAGACCGCGCGATCCTTAGGACCGTTGACCAACACGGATTCCTCACCGTCGAACAGATCCGGACGCTCCACTTCGCCAACCTGGCACCGACATCACACCGGCGCGCCACGCAGGTCCTGGCACGGTTACGTGAGCGACGGCTGCTGGGTGCACTTGCCCAGCGAGTCGGCGGAACCCACGGCGGCTCGCACGGACTGATCCATTATGTCGACGTCGTCGGCGACCGGATCCTGCACAACCGGTCGGGTCGCGGAGCACGCCGCGCCTCCGAACCCAGCGCGCGCTTCGTTGGTCACCGGCTCGCCGTCGCCGACGCACACATCGCGCTCATCGCCGCCGACCGCTCCGGCGACCTGGAACTGGTGGACAGCGCAGTCGAGCCAGCATCCTGGCGCACCTCCACCGGCGTCGGGGGTGCTCGGCTGACGCTTAAGCCAGACCTCTACGCCGAGACCGCCACAAACGACGACTTCGTGCACGCCTGGTTCATCGAAATCGATCTCGGCACTGAGAGCATCCCGACCTTGCTGCGGAAGTGCCGCGACTACGAGTCCTACCGCCAGACAGGTATTGAACAGGACCGCCACGGCAGCTTCCCGCTGGTCGTCTGGTCGATCACGCACCGCGATCCAGCAAAGGCTGAGGCACGCCGCCACGCACTGGTACACGCCATCGCGAGGGATCGCAAACTTCCGAGCGCACTGTTCCGCATCGTTGCGCCCGGTCAGTTGCTGCCGGTCATCCGCAACGGAGGTGTGCAGTGAGTACTCGAACGACCTTGCCGCGCAACCGGATCGTCGTCGGAGACGCGCTGAAGAAGCTGTCCGCACTGCCAGACGCCTCGGTCGACTGTGTGATCACGTCGCCGCCGTACTACGCGCTGCGGGACTACGGCGCCTCCGGCCAACTCGGCCTCGAAAGCCACGTCGACCAATGGGTGGAGAACCTGGCCGCCATCAGCAAGCAGGTTGCCCTTGTCCTCGTCCCCACCGGCACCTTCTGGCTCAACGTCGGCGACACGTACTCGGTCCACGCCAAACAGGGAGCCAACCGCAAGAGCCTCCTGATGGCCCCCGAGCGACTCGCCCTGCAGCTCCAGCGGGACGGCTGGATCGTCCGCAACAAGATCATTTGGGCCAAACCGAACCCGATGCCCACCAGCATCTCGGACCGGCTCAACACAACCTACGAAGTCATCTACGTGATGGCCCGCCAATCGAAGTACTTCTTCGACCTCGACAGCATCCGCGTGCCGCATACGTCGCCCCGAAACTCGGGTACGAGAACACCTCAGATGGTGCACAAGGAGGCCTGGCGCGGCCCCAACAGCGACAGCGTTACCGGCCTGGCGTCAATGAAAGCCCGCGGGCAAGTCGGGCACCCGCTCGGCAAGAATCCCGGCGACGTCTGGACGATCACACCCGGTGGCTACCGCAGCGCCCATCACGCCATCTATCCGCTTGCCCTGGCGCAGCGCATGATCGCCGCCGGCTGCCCCGAAGCCCGCTGCACCCGCTGCCGACTTCCGTGGAAACGCACGCTCATCCGCGGGCTCGGTCACGTCGCCGCCCGTGCTGCGCTCGCACCCACCTGCGACTGCACTGCGGAGCGCGAACCCGGCATCGTTTGTGATCCGTTCATCGGAAGCGGCACCACCGCCGTCGCCGCCGAGAAGCTCGGACGGGACTGGCTCGGCATCGAACTCAACCCCGACTTCGCCAGTGCGGCAAGACAGCGCATCACGGCGTCGAGACCAGCAAGGCCAAACGAAACATCTGAAAGGGCAGCCCCATGAGCCTTCGGCTGCCTCGTCGGTGTCATGCGGCCGTCATCGTCTGTGCACCATGCACAGACCGGCCGCAGCGCACCGAGGAGGTCGCAATGTCCACGCCCAACGAGTCCGCCAAAGGCGTCAAAACCCTTGGCATCCGACTCCAACCGGATGTACACGCGCAGCTGAGCTTCATCGCCCAACTGCGCGACGGCACCATCACCGATGAGATCCAGATCGCCATTGCCGAGCACATCGTTCGCGCGAAGGAGGACCCGGATCTAGCCAGCAAGGCGGCCGAGGCCCGTGCCGAAATCGAGCGCGAAGCCGCGGCCCGCCAGAACGCCATCGCCACCCTGTTCGCCGACGGTGGCGGACAAAGCGGCACCCGGCCTCGCCGGACCACGAAGGGAGACGACACCCCATCGGACACCTGATCGTGCCCGGATAGGACACCGCGCCCGTGACCTCACGGCGCACCCACCGGGGCCGGAAGGGAAGCACAGCGAGCCATTCAGCTCTCTGCTTCCCGACCGGCCCCATACAACCCCAAGAACGAATACGAGAGGAGGTGAGAATGAATGAAACCCACCACGAACCAACACAACCCACGCCTAGACCAGAAGCCGACCCACAGCATGAGGCAGCACCCAAGCCGTCCCCATCCATCTACGTCGCCAGCCTGGCCGACTACAACAACGGCCGCCTACACGGCAAATGGATCGATGCCGCCCGCGAACCCTGGGAAATCCAGGCCGACATCAAGGACATCCTGGACAGCTCCCGCGAACCGAACGCCGAAGAATGGGCCATCCACGATTACGAACAATTCGGCAGCTGGAAAGCCGGCGAATACGACTCGATCGAACGAATATCCGAGATTGCCAAGAACATCGCCGAACACGGCTACGCCTATGCAGCCTGGGCCGATGTTTTCGACGGAGCGGAGACCAGCTTCGACATCGACAGCTTCCAAGAGGCTTACCTCGGCCACTACGACTCCACCACCGACTACGTCGAGCACATGGCCGATGACCTCGGCTACGAGGAGGAACTCGACAAGCTGTCCGAACATCTACGGCCGTACGTTCAGATCGACTACGCAGCACTTGCTCACGACATCGAGCTGTCCGGCGAGATCGCGACCGTGCAAGACCCGAACGGTGGCGTGTGGATCTTCCGCACGGATAATTAGCGCCAAGCCAACCACCATAACATCGCCGATCATTCTTAATCCCAGCGAACGGAATCGAATGAATCCGTTTACATACGTTGTGGAATTGTATTTTCCCATTGAATTTGCGCAATTGTCCATTATAAAATGGAGAATACAAAGGGAGACGTGCGCAATGAATGCTGCTCAAACGGTGGGACTAATGGACCTACTTACGAAAAGGCGCATGGCCGCAGGTTATAGCGTTGCCGAAGTCGCGCAACGCGCTCATGTTAATAGAGCGACGGTCTGGCGTCTGGAACAAGGCCTTATCGCCAAGCCTCAAGCCGAAAGCCTGCTGGCCATCGGCCGCGTCATCGACATCGAGCCTGCCGACATCTTCGCGACGGTCGGCTGGCTGTCAGGTGACCAATTGCCCACGTTCGTACCGTATCTCCGCGCCAAGTACGCCGGGCTCCCCGCCAAGGCCGAGCGTGAGATCGTGCGTCATTTCGACTTGATTGTTCAGAAACACGAGTTCCGCTCCGGAGCTAAACCTGCTCGACGCAACGCTGTCCACCGGAAGGAGTCCTGACATGACGGCGAACTCTATGACCTCGCGGCCACCAGACCCCGAGGTTGAGGGGGCATTGAAAGCCGTCCTCTACCTTCGGGTGTCGAGCAAGAAGCAGATGGACACCGCCATCGACATCGACCCAGATGGTAATTCGATTGCCACACAACGGGAAGTCGCGAGCCGCAAGGCTGGCAACCTCGGCGCCGATGTTGTCCGTGAGTTCGTCGAACCGGGTGTGTCCGCGTCCACGATCGAGAAGCGGCAGGCATTCCAGGAGATGCTTACGTTTATGCGCGAGAACGCCGACGTGCGCTATGTCATCGTCTACGCCCGCTCGCGCGCGTTCCGTAACTACATCGACGCCGCAATCACCAAACGTCTCCTGGACAAGCTCAACGTCAAGCTGGTGTCGGCCCGCGAAGACTTCGGCGACGGTGTCTACGCCGACATGATGGAAGCCGTGACGGACATCTTCAACGACGTCCAAAACAAGCTCAGTGGCGAAGACATCCGAATCAAGCTGCAACACAAGGCAGAAAACGGCGGCACTACCGGCAAAGCGCCCATCGGTTACCTCAATGCCCGCGTCGAGCACGAAGGACGGCTGATCAACACCGTTCAGATCGATGCCAAACGCGCCCCGCTGATACGCAAGGCATTCGAACTGTATGCCACCGGCGAATACGGGCTCGAACGTCTCGAAGCGACCATGGCCGACCTCGGGCTAACGGCGCGCGCCGCAGGAGACTTGCCTGAGCGACCCGTTACGTTCAAATGGCTACACCGGATGCTGCAAGACCGCTACTACATCGGCTGCGTCGTCCACAGGGGCGCGGTCTACGTCGGACGGCATGAACCAATCATCGATCCCGAACTATTCGACCGCGTACAAGAGGTGATGGCGTTCCGCAGCAAGAGCGGGCAGCGCGACCGCGTCCTACAGCACTACCTCAAGGGCATTCTGTTCTGCGATCGCTGCGAACGAAACGAACGCACGTCCCGCCTGATCTACACCGAAGCGAAGAACCGATCGGGCAATCGCTACGGCTACTTCCTCTGTCGCGGACGCCAAGACGGAGTGTGCGACCTGCCGTACCTTCCCGTCGACAAGGTAGAGCAAGCAATCGTCGACCACTACGCCACGCTGAACCTGCCAGCCACCTTCGTCGCTGACATCCGCGAACTGCTCGAAGAGGCACTGGCCGGGGAGCAACACAGCATTGCCGAACTCCATGCGTCCGTCAGCCGCAAGCTCAGAGAGCTAGAGGCCAAGGAAGATCGATTCCTCGATCTCCTCGCAGACGATCAACTTCCGCAGGCCAAAGTCAGAGAGAAGCTTCGCCGGATACAGGCCGAACGATCCGCCACCGAAGCCCGATTGACCAATACGGGTGCAGTGCTCGCGGTTGGCGCCAAGGTCCTTCTCGGCGCTCTAGATCTCATGTCCGACCCTGAAGCGACCTACACCGAAGGCACCAATGAGATCCGCCGGAATCTCAACGAAACCTTCTACCAGCGCATCTTCCTCGACGAGCAGGGCGTTCAGGACAGCGACTTGAAACCGCCATTCGACGAGTTCCACGCGGCACTCACAATGACGAGAAAGACATCATCAGCACCTGTCGCACTCACAACGAAACGAGGCCCCCTCTCGGGAGCCTCGGATCGAGCAACTCATTCTTCGTCTTCTGGTTTAGCTCCTGCCCTCACCGACATCCTTTCGGACACCGGTTCGAGTAAGACCTCTTTGGTGGAGCTAAGGGGATTCGAACCCCTGACCCCCACACTGCCAGGAGCAGGCAGCGACACTGAACAGGCTGTTTAGCGGGCAAGTCGGCTTGTTGTCGGCGTAGTCGTGCGTGCAACTGTCGTCAACGTTGTCGTCAGCAGGGTGGTCAACCGAGGAACAAACCGACCGCTGCGTCGTGACTATCGGTTGATGCCCACACACAACGAATTACATCGTTGTACTTATGTGGCGAGTGTTACCAATGGGGCGAAAGTGAGGTAGCTTTCCCTCAGACACGTAGTAACTACGTACGTATCTGGGACGTAGTGCGGAAGCTAGTCGCGTGCCACCGCGACTGGTCCGCTGCAAAGGCGCCGGCCGCGTCAGAAGGAGAAGACCTGATGCCGTCCACATCTCGCGAGGTCGTTCCCGGCCGATTTCTGCGCCCAAAAGCAGCCGACACGGGTCAAGGCCGCTCCTGGAGCAGGCGATCCGTCCTCCTCGGATGCGCGGCGATGGCGACGCTGCTGGTTGCCCCGCCTCCACTCGCTGAGGCTGAGCCCAACATCGGCCAATGGGACCCGTCGCTGCCTAGCGTGCTCAGCGCAGGCGCCCCGGGTGACCCGCTGGCGATTGCCAACGCCTCGCTGCAGGCCAGTGCCTACGCAGCGCAAACCACAATGGACTTGGGACGCAAATTCCTCGGCAGTCTGGGCATCGTGAGCCCCACGGCCAACCCCGGTCCTACGTTGAGCGGCAATCGCGTCTACGGCAAGCGAGCCGTCGAGTACGTGATTCGGAGAGCTGGATCGCAAATTGGCGTTCCCTACTCCTGGGGTGGCGGCAGCCTCACCGGGCCGAGTCGCGGGATCGACTCCGGGGCCAATACGGTCGGATTCGACTGCTCGGGGCTGACCAGGTACGCCTTCGCCGGCGTGGGCGTTCAACTCCCCCGCTTCTCGGGCGCACAATACGACGCGGGCCGGAAAGTTCCGCCGTCGCAAGCCAAACGCGGCGACCTGTTGTTCTGGGGTCCTGGAGGTGGTCAACACGAAGCCCTCTATCTCGGAGGCGGAAAGATGCTCGAGGCACAACAAACTGGTGTGCCCGTGAAGATTTCACCCGTGCGGACCGGAGGCATGACTCCCTACGTGACTCGAATCATCGAAAGCTAGCGCCGTATGGACTTCCGACTGCTCCTCGACGCTGCCCTGCGCCCGTTGCGTATTCACCCACAGGACGCGGACTGGAGCGTGCCTGTAGACACCACTGGCCGTCGCCCCCACGTCGTACCGTCCATGGTTCGACTCCACTAGAAGACAGGCCTCGGAGAACTGCCGAGCAGGTGACCCCAGTCGCAGGGACACGACACGGCCCGTAACGCTTCGCCGACGTCGGCCGCTCCTCCGGTGACTACCCCAACGGTCTGCCGGGCCGTGCGCCTGGGCCGCGTGCGGTCGGGGTGACCGATCTCCGGGGGGAGAGACCGACCGACATCGCGCACCCGCACCCGGCGGTTCCGGGCGGTCATCGGGAAGTGGAGATCTGTTGCCTCATCGGTCGTTGCTTGCCAGGAGGGGACCCCGTGAAAGCGAAATGCTCAGGGGCTACAGGGATCTGACTCGCACCATTCGTTCACACAATCCCGTCCCGCCGCGCCGAAAAACCTACTGACTTTGATAGTACGTTACAAGATAGTGGGCGGCTCATCGCCGACGGACGGGCGCAGTGGCCTTCAACTTCGGAGGCATTGCGCGGTGTTCGTTGGCTAGTCGCGGTTCATCCATTGGTCAGGCGGTAACCGCTGCCTCGCACGGTCATGACGCGCCGTCGCGCAGCGGGCCGTCGCCGAGCTTGCGCCGCAGATTTCCGATGTGGACGCCGACACTCTGCGGGGAGACGGGTGACTCACCCCAGACTGCGGCGAGTAGCTGCTTTCGCGTGAATACGCTACCCGGCCGCGACGCCAAAGCCGCCAAGATCTCGAACTCGATGCGAGTGAGAGTCAGCGGGGTCCCATCGAGAATTGCAGATCGCTGCGCGAAGTCAATGCGGAGCTTGCCGATGCTCTGGGTCGAAGGTACCTCAGAATCGGACCGGGCCAAATCCGTTCGCGCAGTGATGGTTCGGTGAGGTCGGCGCACCATGGCCCGGAGTCGAGCGACGAGATCGCGCGGGCTGATGGGGTCGGCGATGAAATAGTCGGCGGCAACCGGTTCTCCAATCGCATCGAGGATGCGTTGCCGAGCGGAGAGCACCACAAGATACGCGTCGGTCATCGATCGGAGCTGGCGGCAGGCCTCAAGGGAATCGAAGCCAGGAATCGCGAGATCAAGGACCACGAGGTCGGGGTCGTGGTCGAGCGCCAAACGGAGCGTGTCGTGGACGGAGCCGGTCACGTGGACAACGAATTGTTCTCGGCGCAGATACTCCGCGAGGCTCCCAATGGTTGGCCTGCGGTCATCAACCACCAAGGCTCGCAGGCGCCCAGCACCGGGAACCGCCGTTGCGGTGAAGAGTTCGGCTGGGCGGGTCAAGCTGGGCTCCTCCGCTGATACGAGTCAAGGCCGGCCAGCCCGACAGGGCGGTCCGAGAAAGCGGGGTCGATGGTCATTGGGGGCCGCCCGGATTCTGGTTGGGTATGTCGGTGATGGGCAGGTTGGGCGCGGGTTTCGGTGACGGCGTTGCCGGCAACGTCGGGATTCGCGCCGCGGGTAAGTCGACCATGTCGTTTACGGGTGGCCCATTTTCGCGGCCGCCGTAGCTGCTACCGGGGGCACGGTCGCCCAGGAGATGACTGACCGTGACCATGTGATAGCCGTTGGCCTCGAGCACCGGCAGAAATTGATAGACGAGATCAACCGTGCTGGAGTACGTGTCGTGCAACAGCACCACCGATCCGGGCCTGATCTGAGTCATCAGCATGTAGCGGGTGGCGGGAATGTTCGCATCGTTGATCCAGTCGAAAGGGATGACATCCCAGAGAATTTCAGCGATACGTTGGCGGCCGGCCTCGGCACGTACCGCAACGTCGGACAACCCGCCTGCGGGGCGGTACAAGGTAGGCGCCTTTCCCGTCGCCGCGGCGATCGCCTGAGTCGCCTTGCTGAGCTGGCCGGGGATGTCAGCCACAGGGATGGTGGTCATGTTCGGGTGTTCCCAGGTGTGGCCGCCGATTTCCATGCCGGCGTCTGCAATCCGCCGAGCAGCGGCGGGATCGCTAGCGACCTTATTACCTATCAAGAAGAAAGTAGCCCTGGCGTCGTCGTCGCGAAGGATGCGTAGGAGCCGGTCGGTGAACGGAGTCGGCCCGTCGTCGAACGTGAGCGCCACGCATTTGGCACGTGTGCAGTCCACCGTGTCGGGACTTGCCTGGCGGCCCTTGGCCACGATCATCCACGCGGCACTTGCGGCGATCACCACGGCCACCACGGCGACCGACACCCAACGAAATCGGCGCCCGCGGATCGACCTGGGCTCGTCGCCATATGTACTCATCGGCACCTTTCCGTACACATACGCTCACCGGCCGCGCTACCACGAATGGGGGCACGAAACGTCGGGAAAGTGAGAGCAGGCGCGTCCTTGGAGCGGGCCTGGCGAGACGCGCGATGCCGAGCTGTTGCCGACCATCAGCTGCTCACGTTGGCATCGATAATTCACAGGGACCTAATCTACTATGTTCGTACGTAGATAGTAGATAGGCTGAAGCCGACGAAGCGCAGCGACGCGGCCTCGAGCCATCACGAGCTTTGGGAGTCGCGTTGCGAATGGGTCGGCGTGCGCGCGTGGTGCTGAGCGTGGCGCTTGTCGTGATCGGAATTCTTGGCTCGTTGACGGTGATGTCGCAGGACAGCTGCACGGCGGACTGTCAGGCAGACGACACAGCAGCGCCCAGCGTGGTTCCTCCACCCGTGCCAGCACCGGCCTCCACCACCGTGTATCCGCCGTCCGGTACCCGTGAAGCGGATCCGTTGGGCCGGGTGTCGGTGACGGCGACCGCGGGACGTCTGAGCGACGTGGTGATGCTCAACGACTCGGGTACCACCGTGCCGGGGATCATGACGCCTGACAACATAGTGTGGAAGCCCGTTGTCCCGCTTGGTTATGGCAGGTCCTACACGCTGACAGTGACTGCGGTAGGAACCGATGGCCAACCCGTCACGAAGCGCTCGACTTTGTCGACCCTGACCCCGCGAAATCAGACGAAGGCATACTTGACCACCACCGCCGGAACACTGCTGCAGCCGGGCGGCACCTACGGAGTCGGCACTGTGGTCGTGGCCCGCTTCGACGAACCGATTGCGGACCGAGCAGCTGCCGAGCGGCGGCTCACTGTGAATACCTCTCCGCCAGTGGAGGGTTCGTGGTATTGGCTGGATGACCAGAACGCGCACTGGCGACCCGCCCGGTACTACTCGCCAGGCACCGTGGTGACCGCGGGGGCCAACATCTACGGGGCTTCCCTCGGCGAGGGTTTGTACGGCCAGGAGGACAGCACGGTCACGTTCACCATCGGCGACGCGCACGTCTCCATCGCCGACGATACGAACAAACAGGTCAGCGTGTACGAAAACGGCACCCTGGTTCGAACGATGCCCACGTCGATGGGAATGGGCGGCACTGAAACGATTGGTGGACAGACCTTTTCGTTCTGGACTCAACGCGGTGTCTATACCGTCATGGACAAGGCCAACCCGGTGATCATGGACTCGTCGACATACGGGCTGCCAATCAACTCTCGATTGGGTTACCGCGAGACCATAAAGTACGCGACCCGGATCAGCACCGACGGCATCTATCTCCACCAGCTGGAAAGCACCGTCTGGGCGCAGGGCAACAGCAACGTGTCCCACGGATGCCTAAACCTCAACGCCGACAATGCCGAATGGTTCTATGAGTTCTCGCAGCCCGGAGACGTCGTCGAGGTACGCAACACCGGAGGCGAACCGTTGCAGATCTGGCAGAACGGCGATTGGAGCGTGCCGTGGGAGCAGTGGCGAGCAGGCAGCGCGCTGTCATGACGTCGGCCCGTCCCCGCATCCGCACGGTACGGCACGACGAGCGGGACCCGTTCCGCCGAGTTCCACCACCTTGCGGGGATGGGTCCTGTTCTACTGGCTGGCTTAGCAGGTCTGTCAAGCGGATGGGTGGCAGCGGCATGAGCCCTCGCCGGTTGTCCTGGGCACAGGGTTTGGTAGCCGCGGTCGGCGCGTTGGCCGTGGCAGTCGTCGTTGGTGTACCGACCGGATTAATAGCGACGCCGTTTTACACCAGGATGACCCCGGCTCCATGGTGGAGCTATGGGGTGTGGACCGCCACAGCCGTGCTCAGCGGGTTGCTGATTGCTACGTACGTGCGTCGGCCCTTCCGGTCGAATACGCCGTCGCGGGCAGGGGTGGCCGCGAACATCGGGTCACTACTGGCGGTCGGGTGTCCGGTGTGCAACAAGGTTGTGGTCGCGGTGGCGGGGGTAGGCGGTGCTCTCAACGTGTGGGCACCGCTTCAGCCGATTATCGCGGCCACGTCGTTGGTGTTACTGGGGTGGGCGTTGCGTCGACGCCTCTTCCCGCGGGGAGTCTGCCCCGTACCCACGGCGGGCATCGTCGCCGAGGACGATCAGGCACCGGGAGTCACGCGTGAGTGAAGACCAGATCACCACGACGACGGAATCCTGCGGGCGGCGTTTCGGTGGGTCCCGAGATCGGGGACGAATTGGACGCCCCGTTCTGGCAGATACATACACGCGTCGCCCCGAGCAACTTATTACCAATGGCACCGCGCCGCTGGTTGGTTCGAGGTCATTCGCACTCTAAGTTAACTGCATACCTCGGATCGCGCAGGTGCGAGGTGCCATGAATCAGATAGCAGGGAGGTGACCATGCGAGTTCGGGGTTTCGGTGAACTCGAGGCGACGGTCATGGACAAGGTGTGGAACCGGGCGGAGGTCTCGACGGTTCGCGACATCTTCGACGATCTCGCAGCCGACCGGCGAATCGCCTACACCACCGTGCTCTCGACGATGGACAACCTGCATCGCAAAGGGTGGCTGGCTCGCGAGCGAGTCGGCAAGGCGTATCACTATCGGCCGACGCTGACGCGCGAAGAGCACTCCGCCAAGCTGATGCGCGCGGCCTTCGAATCTGGAGGCGACAGCGACTTGGTCCTCACGGCCTTCCTCGACCAGATGGACGACCGTGAGTCGGCCCAAGTCCAGGCGGCACTGCGCCGCATTATCGACGGACGGTCCCGCTGATGACCATCGCGGCCGGTCTTGTCGTCTACGCGGCCGCTTTGAGCTGGTTCGGCCCCAGCCTGCTGACGAGACTCACCAACCGCGGTATCAATCCGAAGCTTGGAGTGGCGGCCTGGCTGACTGCGGTCGCCGGCGTCACCACGGCGTGGCTAGCAGCGGTTGTCGTCCTCGTCCTTGATGCGCTCGACGCCATACCCAGCGGGCCGGTCTGGACTCTCTGCGTTGAGGTACTCGGATACTCCGGACACGTCGACATGGCGCAACCCATCGCCGCGACAACCGCGGGAGCACTGATCGTTGCCGCCCTGGCGTTGACAGGCCTCGTGGGACGGCGGATCGCGCGAACGCTGCGCACACTGCATTCGGCCAGTCATCAGCATGCGATGGCGGCCCGCGTCGTTGGCTTCCCCACCAGATGGCGTGACGTCGTCGTCGTGGAGGCCGACCACCCAGCCGCATATTGCGTTGCGGGTCGGCCGCGTGCCATCGTCGTCACCTCCGCTGCACTGGCCAGCCTCCACGACGATGAGCTGGCCGCCGTGCTGGCTCACGAGCAGGCGCACCTGAGTGGGCGGCACCACCACATACTCATGCTGCTGCGCGCCACTGCGGCCGGCCTACCGCGAGTACCGCTGGCGGCCGCGGGACCCAACGTCGTGTCGCGACTCTTAGAGATGTGCGCAGACGACACCGCTGCTCGACGCCACGGCTCGCATCCATTGTTGTGCGGCTTGATCACACTGACCGCTCGGCCTCCTGTGACGGCGGCGGCCATGGGCGCCGCCAGTACCGCGGTGTTGGATCGCGCATCTCGCCTGGCCGTGCCCGCACCGCGTGGCGCACGATGGCGCGATCGGGTCCAGCTGAGCATCACCATCGGCTTGACCGTCGCGATTCCGCTGCTCGCTGGAGTCCTCTGTCACCACTGAGCATCCGGCTGCAGACGACACTGAGCCAGCCGCTTCCTGATGCGCAGTCCCTTGGTCCCACATGCCTTCACAAGCAGGAGCTCGCTCTCCGGGCAAGGCAGCAACATTCGCCAACCCGACGCACTCAGCGTGCCGTCTCGTCAGTAGGCGTCTGTCCTCGCTGATTCACCCGCCGGCGATGGGCTGCCGCTAGAGCACAAAGCCGATCGTGCTCAGGCCATCCTGCTCCGCTTCCGCGGACTGCCGACCCTTGACGGAGATACCCCTTGGGGGTATCTTGGGGTATACCCCCAAGGGGTATTGAGTGCAGGAGGAGAGACGTGGACTCGACAGCACCAGGTTATGCCGACTCGAAAGACGCACACCTCAAACGCCTGAGGCGAATCGAGGGACAGGTCCGTGGTTTGGCGCGCATGGTCGACGAGGATGCCTACTGCATCGACGTACTTACCCAGGTCTCGGCCACCACCAAAGCGCTTGAATCAGTGGCGTTGTCGCTTCTCGACGAGCATCTGTCGCACTGTGTCACCGACGCCATCCAGCAAGGCGGCGATGTGGCCGAGCAGAAGATCAATGAGGCCTCAGCGGCGATCGCTCGCCTCGTCCGCTCCTAAGAATCAACATTCCGAACCACCCATCTACAACGAAAGTAGCCACGACATGACCCTGGATCTGACCCTCGTACAACCCGCCACGTCGGGATGCAGTTGCTGCGGTACGAGCCCCGCACCATCCCAGCCGGCTGCAGCCACGGAGCGAGACGCAAGTCCTACCAACACGGTTGCGCGTTCGTACGCCGTCACTGGGATGACCTGCAGCCACTGCGTCGCCGCGGTCAGCGACGAACTGTCCGCACTCCCCGGTGTCGCCGGGGTCGAGGTCGACCTTGTCGCCGGAGGCATCTCTACCGTGACGATTTCCAGCGACACAGCGTTGCCCCGTGACCAGATCGCCGCTGCACTCGACGAGGCCGGCGACTACCACCTCAGCGCATGAGACAACCCGAGTAGCGCTGCGGCGCTATGTGAAGCCAGAACAAAAAGGATGAGACATGAGCCCCACGAATGACGTTGTCGGTGTCGATCAAGACAGCATCGAGTTGTCCATCGGCGGGATGACTTGCGCCTCGTGCGCCGCCCGCATCGAGAAGAAGCTGAACAAGCTCGAAGGGGTCAGTGCCAGCGTCAACTACGCGACCGAAAAAGCGAAAGTTACGTTCCCCGACTCGCTCGACCCGGCGGTGCTGGTCGCGACCATCGAAGCGACCGGCTACACCGCGGCGGCATCGGCCGCGCCGAACGACGCGCCCGAGACCGCCCTTTCCACCCCACCACCAGGCGAGGCCGACTCACTTCGGAGACGGCTAGTGATCTCCCTCGTCCTGACAGTGCCTGTCATTGCGATGTCGATGATCCCCGCGCTGCAGTTCACGAACTGGCAGTGGCTGGCCCTGACCCTGGCATCTCCCGTCGTCGTCTGGGGTGCGCTCCCGTTTCATCGCGCAGCCTGGGCCAACGCCCGCCACCGCGCCGCCACGATGGACACGTTGATCTCACTGGGCGTCAGCGCCGCATATCTGTGGTCTTTGTGGGCGTTGTTCATCGGCCATGCCGGCATGCCGGGGATGCGGATGTCCTTCAGCCTGCTGCCCGACGCGGATTCCGGGACCGAGCACATCTATCTAGAAGTCGCCGCCGCGGTCACGGTGTTCATTCTGGCCGGCCGATACTTCGAGGCGCGCGCCAAGACACGATCCGGTGCTGCCCTGCGGGCTCTGCTCGACATGGGAGCCAAGGATGTCGCCGTCGTGCGCGACGGTGCCGAAATCCGCATTCCAACAGCAGAACTCGCCGTGGGGAACGTATTCGTGGTGCGCCCGGGTGAGAAGATCGCCACCGACGGGATCGTGACCGAGGGCGCATCAGCAGTTGACGCGTCGATGCTCACCGGGGAATCGGTGCCCGTCGAGGTCCGTCCGGGGGATCACGTCACCGGTGCCACCGTCAACGCAGGCGGCCGATTGTTGGTCCGCGCCAACCGCATCGGGGCCGACACTCAGCTCGCACAGATGGCGCGCCTGGTTGAAGACGCCCAGAACGGCAAGGCATCGGTACAGCGCCTCGCCGACCGGGTGTCGGCGGTCTTCGTGCCCATCGTCCTGGCGCTCTCGGTGGCAACGCTGGCGGCCTGGCTGCTCACCGGTCATTCGGCGACAGTCGCGTTCACCGCCGCAGTCGCCGTCCTGATCATCGCCTGCCCGTGCGCGCTGGGGCTGGCCACGCCCACCGCGCTCATGGTGGGCACTGGGCGCGGAGCACAACTCGGCATCCTCATCAAGGGACCCCAGGTGCTCGAGTCCACCCGCCGGGTCGACACCATCGTGCTCGATAAGACCGGCACCATCACCACCGGCAGAATGAGCCTGACCGGTGTACACCCCGGCGCAGGCCAGAACTCCGGTGAGGTCCTCGAGTTCGCAGGGGCGTTGGAGAGTGCGTCTCAACACCCTATCGCCGAGGCGATCGCCGCTTCGGCCTCCGCTGGCGGGGCATTGCCAGCGGTCGACGAATTCTCGAATCACAACGGCTATGGCGTCAGCGGCGTCGTCGCGGGCCATGCGGTCCTGGTTGGACGGCTCAGCTGGCTCACCGAGGACTGGTCGCTGAAAGCCCCAGACGACCTCACCTCCGCCGCCGAACATGCTGAGGCCCAGGGCCACACCCCGGTATGGGTGGCCTGGGACGGGGCGGTGCGCGGCGTCATCGTCGTGGCCGACACGGTGAAGGGCACCTCCGCGGCTGCGATCGGCCAGTTCCGCAAGCTTGGCCTGCGTCCGTTTCTGCTGACCGGCGACAATCGACGCGCAGCCCTCGCCGTAGCCGTAGAAGTCGGCATCGATCCTGACGACGTGATCGCCGAGGTCCTCCCTGCCGACAAGGTCGCCACCATCAAAAGCCTGCAGGCGCAGGGGCGAATCGTCGCCATGGTCGGCGACGGCGTGAACGATGCCGCCGCTCTGGTACAGGCCGATCTGGGCCTGGCGATGGGCACCGGATCCGACGTCGCCATCGAGGCATCCGACTTGACGCTGGTGCGCGGGGATCTGCGCGCAGCCGCCGACGCGATTCGATTGGCGCGATCAACCCTAAGGACTATCAAGGGCAATCTGTTCTGGGCCTTCGCCTATAACGTCGCCGCACTTCCCTTGGCGGCACTGGGACTACTCAATCCGTTGATCGCCGGCGCCGCGATGGCATTCAGTTCGGTCTTCGTGGTCAGCAACAGCTTGCGGCTGCGCCAGTTCGCCAGCAGCGCATCCCCTGGGCAGACCATTGGCGGCCACGCTGCGACAGCACCCGTCGATGAGTACCGCAGGGCCCACACCGCGCCATGACCTCACGCTGGCACCTCATGCTTAGCGAATAGGCCCGCGGCGCGGAACTCCCCCGCCGCGGGCTTGGTGCTGCCTCAGTTATCGCCGAATGGCCTCGCGCAGTACCGTCAATCGCTCGCGGTATTGCGTTTCGTCGATCTCGCCAGTCGCGAATCTCGCTGATAGCAGCTGTTCGGCCGTGGGCGCGTCACCGCGTGGCGCGTGTGAGCTCCCCGTGGTGGATCTGACCAGGGCGATGATGCCGACGATGATCAAGCCCCAGAACAGCACCATCCCGACGCCCATCCCCGCGTATCCCCACCAACCCATGTCGTGGTCGCCCCAAAACATCATGACCGTTCCTCCTTCTTCATGTATCCGTGGCCAGTTGGCCACAGCCTTGCGGTCTGAGCCTTGCCCCGACAGAGTCGAAAGCACTGCGCTTCAAAGCCTTTGGGCCTTCCTACCGCTGACCGTGCGATTGCGCGCCCTGGGCTAGGGCGCGTAGTTCAGGCTCGTCATCATGCCGGCTTCCTGGTGATAGGTGTTGTGGCAGTGCATCATCCAGATGCCCGGGTTGTCGGCGACTAGCGCCACCGTCAGCTCCTGCATGGGTAGAACAATGACGGTGTCCTTGCGTGGGCCCGGAGTCCCGTCCGGCTTGACGACTTGAAAGGTGTGGCCGTGCAGGTGCATGGGATGCCACATCATCGTGGTGTTGGTGAACGTCAAGGTCGCCTTCTGGCCTTGTCTGACAGTCAATGGAACGGCGTCTTGGAATGGTCTGCCGTTGATCGTCCAGTCGTAGGACGCCATGGAACCGGACAGTCGGGCCGACAGGGCGGCGTCGGCCTTGGTGACATCCAAGATCGCCTCGGGCGCCGCGGTAAATAGGTCGACGGTGCCGACCCGGCGCTGCAACTCGGGCGGCCTGAATGTCGGATCGGGCGCAGCACCTACGCCGGTGGACAGTAGAGCTCGCGCGAGCGCGTTCTTCCCTTCGGCCGAGGCGACAAACGGGAACACACCGTCACCGGTGGTGATGAGCACGTCATAGCGCTCACCCATGCCGACTAGAAGCGCGTCCACCTCGGTCGGCAACACCGGGAAGCCGTCGGTATGGGTAACGGTCATCCAATGCCCGGCGAGCGCGACCCGAAATGCGGTATCGGATGCGGCGTTGATGATCCGCATTCTTATTCGCTGCCCAGGGCGAGCGGTGAATGTCGTCGGCGCCGCCGGAATGCGACCGTTGGCCAGGTAAAACGGGTAGCTGACGTCGCCCGCGTCGCCACCGAGAAGCGGGCTCGCGCCAACGCCTCCAACACCGGGAACCCCTGGCATTCCAGGTGTTTCGCTCATGCCGGGCATGCCAAGCATCCCTGGCATGCCACCCGAGTGGCCGACGGCGACCGAGACAGGCCGTAGCCCGGCGTAGAGCTGCTGCGGACTGGAGCCGATTCCGTCGGTCCAGTCATCGAGCACCACGATCCACTCGGCGTCGTAACGTCCCGGCTCGGTCGGGTCGTCGACGATGACCGGCACGTAGAGCCCGTAGTCGGCGTCAAGGCCAGTGTGCGGGTGCGCCCAGTAGGTACCCGGGTGAGGCGCCGAAAACCGGTAGGTGAAGCTCGATGACGGGTCGATGTTCGGGGTCGCCGGCGTTGCGCCATCCATGTCGTTGCGCAGCGCGATGCCATGCCAGTGCACCGAAGATGGGTGGTCCAGACCGTTGGTGACGTTGACCGCCAGTTCGTCGCCGACGTTGGCTCGGATCAACGGTCCGGGAACGCTGTTGTTGTACGCCAGTGTGCGGGCAACGGGCCCGCCCAGGTCGATGTCCGCAGGCCCGGGTGTCAACGCCGCGGTGACGGTGCGCCCGGTGTGGGGCCGCGCGGCTTCGGCGACGGCGATCGGATCCGTAACAGTGCTGGCGCTTGTCGGCTTTCCGCACGCGGCCATGGCGGCGGTACCGGCGGCGAGGGTGGCCGCCAGGAACGTGCGTCGCGTCAAGATCGTCGTATCCACGCTCCGACCGTTCATGGGCGTTGCGGGGGTTTCGTCTTTGCGACGCCATCGGTGGCGGTGAGGCCGGGCACCTGTGCATCGCCCAGGATTTCGATGTCGTGCCGGCGCTGCGGTCTGTTGGCCCCGAGCAGCGCCACCAGCACGGCGATCACGGCTCCCCAGAATGCAAGAAGCATCATGACTGCCAGCACGCAGGCTCCCCACTCCCAGGGGGTGCCCGCTACGTTCCACCAGTTCATCGGGGTCACCTCCTCTGCGATCCACACTCATACAAGGGAGTAGCGAATCGACATTGGTTGTATGAAGATTCCCTCAAGACCTCGGTCGGGGGTTCCTGAATCCCTTCGGCGCGGCACGATGAAGGGATGAGCACGCCTGGGGCCTCGCGCCCTGCGGGTTATCGAGCGTTGGTGGTCGACGACGAGGTGCTGCTGGCCGAAGTCGTCGCGAGCTATCTGCGGCGTGAACAGTTCGACGTCAGCCTCGCCCACAGCGGGGCGGATGCGTTGGCGCAGGCTCGGGAGACCGACCCGGACGTCGTCATCTTGGATCTCGCGTTGCCGGGCATCGACGGCGTAGAGGTATGCCGCCAACTTCGTACGTTCTCCGATGCCTGCGTGGTGATGCTCACCGCCCGCGATACCGAAGTGGACACCATCGTCGGCCTGTCGGTCGGTGCCGATGACTATGTCACCAAACCTTTCAGCCCCCCGTGAATTGGTCGCCAGGATCCGCGCCATGTTGCGCCGCCGCGCACCGTCGCAACGCCCGTGAATGCCTCTGCCGCCGTCGCCGAACCCGCCCCGCGGGCGTTCGGCCCGTTGTCCATCGACGTCGCGGGCCGCCAAGTCTTCATCGACGACGAGCCAGTTCTGTTGACCCGCACCGAGTTCGACGTCTTGGCCGCATTGTCGTCGCGCCCGGCAGTGGTCTTCAGCCGCCGCCAGCTCCTCGAGTCCGTCGACACCACCCGGGCCATGGCCGCCGTTTTCGTCGCTGCGCTCACCATCGGTATACCACTATCGACGCTGGCGCTGTTGCTCGTTGTGCTGGCATGTCCACTGATGATGATGTTCATGATGAGGGGAATGGGCGGCAAGCATGAAAACGACACCAAGCATGACTCGTCCGATACGCCTGACCATCGCGACCCTGCTGGGCGGTTATAGCCGATCATCATCATCGATTGGGAGGTCGAGGCGATGGCAGATGCTGCCTACTGTTTGTGGCGTTAGTGATCGTAACCACATTGCTGTTCATGGCTTTTGGGCTGGGCCTTCGTCCGAGAGAACATCGGGATGGGCGGTGATGTCGTTCCATCGATTCGGCGGTGGCGTTGTTCATCGAAATGTGTGGCATCCCGTTGATGGTGTATCACTCGGGTTAAATGCGAGTGCGCTTCCCGCTGCCACGTGACACCCACGCCGGCGGCCCGTTGTCGAACGATGTCATCGGCTGGACCGGCGACCCGCATTTGTCGCGAGACGGCCGCTGTCAGCCCGAAGCCGCTACCGATCGCCGCATGGCTGGCCAGACGGCAGGGACTCAAAGCTGGCCATCATTAGGCAGATTCGCATGGCTCGGTGGCTATTGATGTTGGCCTCAGTCATTCTCGACCGCGGCGGCGGGTCAACCTGATGACCGCCGCGGCATGGATGTTCGGCGTCGGTGGCGCCATCCTGGTCGGGATTGGAGGGTTCTTTCTATTGGCCCGACCCGCCCTGCTACCCGAGGACTTGCGGTATCTATGCCGCACCGCGCGCGAGATCGACGCTGCCGTACCGAGCCTGCGAAGGTGGCTGCGTCTCGTGTTCATCGTCCTTGGCGGATACGCAGTGGCCACCGGGACACTCACCGCCTTTTTCTTGGCAGCCACCGATATTCGCAACGCCGAGCCGTGGGCAGTGGCGGTGCTGGCCGCTCTCGGCTGCGGCGGCGTTGTGGATCGCGGCGACCGTGGTGGCAACGGTGACTTGAGTTGTATTCAGGAGTGGGCGACAGGCACCTACCCCTGCAAGCAAGGACCCGAGGTGAGACCCGACGTCGTTCTACCTGCCGGCAGGGATCGCCACACGACCGATCGCGGCCCGCGGATGCCTGAGGTTCTCGATCATGGAGATACCCATCGCGTAGGTGAACAGCGTGCCGTCGGGGAGGATACGGATGAAGCAGAGCTCGCCACCGTCGGTCACGATGCGTCGCTCGGATGCCAGGATTCTGCGGAGGAACCAAGACGACTCAAACCCTCGGTTCGCCCCTTCGTCATCGGCGGCTACGAGCGTGGCCGTTCCCAGGAATTGGATGGCACGAGGCGGGAACGGCGGAATGAATCGATGCGGCACTGGGACGACGAAGGCCACATCACGATGTGCGCGGACGTTGCGAGCCTTGCGGGTGGTCGTCCGCGTCGTCACGTACAGGGCTAAGGGTTCCTCGTGCGGCGACACGGCGTAGACCACGCCCGTCGCATGTGGTACGCCCCGTTCGGTCAGGGTCGATAGCGTGCCGAATGTTCTTTGCCGCAAAGCTCTTTCGATGCCATCGAAGTTGATGCTCACTGCTGCTCCTTGAGTGCGCTCGGCAACCTGAGCCGTTTGAGCATCAACGCGTTGACAGCCACGATGAAACTGGAGCCCGACATGGACAGGGCAGCGATCTCTGGGCGCAGAACCAAACCCAACGATGGTACGAACACCCCCGCCGCGATGGGCAGTGCGATCACGTTGTAGCCGACCGCCCAACCAAGATTCTGGCGCATCTTTCGTAGCGTGCCCCGTCCGATCCGCAGCGCGATCGCGACGTCGAGCGGGTCCGAGCGCATCAACACCAGATCTGCAGTCTCGATGGCGACGTCGGTGCCCGCACCGATCGCCACCCCCAGATCGGCTTGAGCCAGCGCCGGAGCGTCGTTCACCCCATCACCGACCATCGCGACCTTCTTGCCCTGCCGTTGCAATTCAGCGATCTTGGCTGCCTTGTCACCGGGCAACACCTCGGCGATGACCGTGTCGATTCCCAGTTGCGTGGCGATCCGATTGGCGGTGGCTTGGTTGTCGCCGCTGAGCATGACCACCTCGACACCGAGGTCGTGCAGCGCGGACACCGCTTCGGCGGACGTCTCGCGCACGGCGTCCGCCAGGGCGATGACACCCACGCCCCGTCCGTCGACGCCCACCAGGACCGCGGTGCGACCACCCGCAGCAAGTTCGTCGCGCCGTTGCATCAGCGCCCCGAACTCGACCCCCTCCCCGACCATCAACTTGCGATTACCGACCGCGACGCGCCGTCCCCCCACCGTCGCGACGGCACCGTGCCCAGGCACGTTCCGGAAATCAGTCAGTGACCCCGCAGCAACACCGCGATCGGCCGCATAACGAACTATCGCCCCCGCAAGTGGGTGCTCGGAATCGGTTTCGACCGCGGACACCATGGCGAGGAATTCGTCCTCCGCAATTCCGTCGACGACCACGTCGGTCACTTCCGGTTCACCTTTGGTCAACGTGCCCGTCTTGTCCATCACGACGGTATCGATGCGCGCCGACGTCTCCAGCGCGGTCGCGTTCTTGAACAACACGCCCCGCTTGGCGCCCAACCCGGTACCGACCATGATCGCGGTCGGCGTGGCCAGTCCCAAGGCATCCGGGCAGGTGATGACCACGACGGTGATCGCGAACAGCAACGCGGTTTGGACGCCAGCACCGACGGCCCACCAAACCAGGAAGGTGGCGGTGCCGCCGATCAGCGCGACCAGAACCAACCAGAACGCCGCTCTGTCGGCGAAGCGCTGCCCAGGGGCTTTGGAGTTCTGCGCTTCCTGAACCATCGCGACAATCTGTGCCAGCACGGTGTCCGAGCCGACCTTCGTGGCCAGGACCCGCAGCGTGCCCGTGGTGTTGATGGACGCGCCAATCACCTTGGAGTCGGGCGCCTTTGACACCGGCAGGCTTTCGCCGGTGACCATGGATTCGTCGACGTCTGACGTGCCCTCGGCCACCGTGCCATCCACGGGGATCTTGGCCCCCGGCCGAATGAGCAGAAGGTCACCCACTGCGACCTCGGCGGTGGGAATCTCCACCGGTCCGCCGTCGCGCAGCACGATTGCCATCGGGGGCGCCAGCTCGAGCAGGGTGCGAATAGCGTCGTTCGCGCCGCCGCGGGCTCGCATCTCGAACCAATGGCCCAATAGGACGAACGTCGTCAACACTGAAGCGGCCTCGTAGAACACCTCACCGCCACCGGTCAGCGTCACTCCGAGGCTGTAGAGCCAGCCCGCGCCCACCGCGACGGCAACGAGCACCATCATGTCCAACGTGCGGGCCCGAAGCGCCCGCCAGGCACCGTCGAAGAAAATCCACGCCGAGTAGAAGACGACCGGCAGGCTCAGCAGCAGGGTGAATACGTCGTCGCGCAGTCCGAACGGCGTCGGAACAGTGAACCCGAACATGTCGCGGCCCATTGGCGACCACAACATGATCGGGATCGACAATGCCAGCGCCACGAGGAATCGGTTGCGCATGTCGCGAACCATGTGATCCATCGACATGCCGGCGTGCCCACCGCCGTGACCCATCGTTTCCTGCGGGGTGCGGCCCGGCGCGGCGTCATGTGCGTGCTGCACCCCGGCAGTGTCGTGGTTGGGTTCGGACATCGGATCGCAGACGTGATTGGGCACCGACCGCCCCGCGCAGTGGAACCCGCACTCTTGAACCCATCTGGCCAGTTCCGCAACCGAGGTGGTCGCCGGGTCGTAACCGACCGTCGCCGTTTGGTTTACCGCATTCGCCTCAACCGACCTCACGCCCGGCCGTCTCAACAGAGTCGCTTCCACCACCGCCGTCGAACTGGCCCAGTTCAAACCGTGCACGTCAAGAACCGTCGACTCCGTCATAGCTTCCTTCTTCCAGCATTACCGGAAAGCTTCGATGCTCATGAGCTGCGCCGCCTAGCCGCCCCAACATCACGTCCACTCGACGAGCGTTCCCACGGCGCAGCCTTCCGGTGCCGGATAAGCCCGCGGTACTGATTCGACAAAGATTCGGTGAAGATATAGGCGACAGCTGAGCGCGCATTGGCTATGCACCAGGAACTAGTGGTCGTGGTCGAAAAGAACAAGGGTGTGAACCAGGTTGCCGTCGATGAAGTAGGCACGGCAGCTGAAGGGGTCATGGATCGTGGCTCCGAATGCGTTCTGTGCATCCACGGCACCAGAGACGCTCGACACCGTGATGCGGGAGTGGTCGACCCCTTTGAGAGGGTCGTCAAGTAGTGAGAAAAGATCCATGCTGTCAGGGTCGAGTGCGGTGCTTACCGCCTCGACGTTTGACAGTTTCGCCGTCGACGGCGACGCCAGCCTGTTGAGGACCTCGGATTCGCAGCGGTCCTGCGCTGCACGTTCGTTCGAGTGGCGGTCCGTCGACTTGGCGAGGCCGAAACCGCGTGTCGCTAAGGCGGTTACGCCCAAGATCACTAAGAAACCCGCCGCGGCGGCGATCAACCACACAAGCTTCCTACGCTTGCGCGGTATCCCCGGCGAATCGGCCATCTCCATTGCGTACCTGTCCAATATCGCTTGTCGAAGAACATGTCAGTGGGCGGCCCCGCAGGGAACAACGCGGCCGTCAACCGGCAATCGGACTGAGGGATCGCAGCTCTTCGCCCACGACCTACTATCGTAGTACGTAGATCTTCGAGACGCGTGAGAGTCTGCGCTTCGACATTCCTCTATACACGCTGACTGACGCCGCAAAACACCTCGTCGTGCCCCGGTCGACTCTCGAAACCTGGGCGAGGGGCTACGAGCGGCGACCGAAGGACAAAGCCGTGGTCAAGGGTGAGCCGATAATCACCGCTGTGCCGCAGGCTCTGCGCGGCTCGGCCACCCTGCCGTTCGTTGAAATAGCAGAGGGGGCGTGCGAGTGCTGTTCTCCGACATACAGATCCCGTCACAGTGACCGACGATAACCCCGACGCCTGAGCAGCCAAACAGTCGATCGGGCTTTCCTGGTCCGCCGCATCTTCGAGTCGGTCGAGAACGCGCGGCCGGTCGCTGTCAGAGCGAAGCAGGGTCGTGTCGTTTCGGTCTGTGGGGTCAGAGACCCATGTGCATTTGGCGGCGGGCAGGGAGGCGGCGGAGGTGTTCGACACGGTCCGCGGAGCGCCGTCGAGCCGCACCGTGCTGCTCAGCGTGTCTGCTCCCTGGTGACTGACGCGGTCCGCCGGTGCGCGGCGTCCTGCCCTGGGGGAATGCCGAACATACGCCGGTATTCGCGGCTGAACTGCGATGGACTGTCGTAGCCGACGGAGTGGCCAACGGCGGCGACGTCGTGCGGCGACGTCATCAGTTCGATGCGTGCCCGTTGGAGTCGGAGCTGTTTCTGGTACTGCAGCGGGCTCATCGCCGTCGTTGCGCGGAAGTGGCGGTTGAGTGACGAGACACTTACGCCGACGGCATCTGCGAGGTCGTCGATGCGTATGACTTCGTTGAAATGCGCTTTGAGCCATTCGATGGCGTGAGTCGTGACGGCGAGCGGACCTTGAATCAGTCCGATTTCTCGCACGAGTGAAGCCTGGGGACCGTTGAGCAAGCGCCAGTGTATTTCGCGACGCACACCGGGGGCGAGGACGGCGAAATCGCGTGGCCGGTCGACGAGGCGAAGGAGTCGGACGACGGCGTCGATCAAATCGTCGTCGGCGTCGCTGACTGCGATGGCAGGTCCACTGCGAGGGCGGGCAAGGACGGGACCGGCTTCCATCAGCAGCGCCGTGATGAGGGCCGGTTCGAGTGGCAGCCCGAACACCAGGTACGGCTCGGTGCGAGTGGCCTGGGTGATTTGCGACGTCACCGGCAGATCGACGGTCACGGAGAGATATTTGCCGGCTCGAAAGTCGAAGACGTGCTCGCCGACGACAACCCGCTTCGCGCCTTGAGCAACGAGCGCGAACACCGGTTCGTTGATCGAACCCAAGGGTTCGGTTGGATGCTCGGTCGACAGGATCGTCATTCCCTCGATGCACACCGGCCCATTGCCCGTCGCAGCAAGATGCGCGATGCGAGCACGCAATGCGCCCAGGTGGTCCATCAGTCGAGTGAAGCACGAGAACCCGCCGTAGCAGAGCACGATCCGAACAAAGTTGAGCGGATCGTGCAACGATCTGCACACATCGGTCTAGGCCAGCGGGCCTCGAGGGAGTTGACTTCGAGATGCCACACGAACACCTCGATGACTCGAAGATTGAGGACCCCACCATGTCGCTGAATTCCTATGCCACACTTGGCCGCTCGGGATTGCGGATCAGCCCGTTCACCCTCGGAACCATGACCTTCGGTGAGGATCACGGCTGGGGTGGCAGCCCGGAGGAGTCGAAGTCGATGCTGGCGGCCTACCTCGACCAGGGTGGCAACTCGATCGACACGGCCAACATCTACACCAACGGCCATGCCGAGGCGATCGTCGGCGACTACTTCGGCGGCCAGTCCGCGCTACGCGACCGGGTCGTCATCGGCACGAAGTTCTTCGGCAACCTCTTCGAGAACGACCCGAACGGCGGGGGACCGGGCCGCAAGGCGATCGTGCAACAGCTGCACGACTCGTTGCGCCGTTTGCGCACCGACTACGTCGACATCTACTGGATGCACAACTTCGATCCGACCACGCCGGTGGAGGAGACACTGCGCGCGCTGGACGATCTGGTCAAGGACGGCAAGATCCGCTACGTCGGTTTCTCAGACGTCCCGGCATGGGCGACGGCGGAGGCGGCCACCATCGCGCGCACACGGGGTTGGGCGCCCATCATCGCGCTTCAGCTCGAGTACAACCTTCTCGAACGGACCTCGGAGGGAGAGTTGATCCCCATGGCCCAGGCGATGGGGATGGGAGTGATGCCGTGGGGTCCACTGCGGAGCGGGTTCCTGTCCGGGAAGTACTCCAGCAGCACGACCGGCGCGGTGGACACCACCCGCGCCCAACTGGTCGGCGCGCCAAGCGGGGCCGACTACGCCGTGATCGACGTCCTCAACGACCTTGCTGGCGAGCTCGGCGCTAGCTCTGCCGCGGTGGCCCTGGCGTGGATACAGGGCCGTCCAGGGATCACCTCAACCCTGCTCGGTGCTCGCCGTTTGGATCAACTTCAGGCCAACCTGGCCGCCCTCGACGTGGCGCTCACCGACACCCAACGAGCCACCCTGGACGAGGTGTCGGCGCCGTCGTTGAACTTCCCGGCAGAAAACAACAAGATGCTGTCTCGATCGCTCCAGTTCGCTGGGGCCACGGTGGACGGAATCCCTTCGGCCGTATCGCCGTTGTTGCACGCCAACGCGGCCCGCTACTGACCGTGCGCTGAGCCGACGCCGCGCGTCGCTAGTCAGGACGCACGTCGACGGGCTGGGCGCGACGACCGCCCCCGAAGGAACTATTGACCCGGTCGATCTCGCTGAAGAAGACCATGACATCGTTCGGGTCCGTTCCCGCCGTTTGCAGGTGAGCCACGATCGCAGAGAGAAGTGAGCGCTTCGTGTCCTCCGCCGTCCCAGACGAGAGCACGGCTTCGATCATCAGGACATTTTCGCTGCGAGGCTTCGGCAAATCTGGATAGCGAGGGTTGATGCGAAAGTCCGCTTCTTCCAACGAGATGAACCTGTGGAAGTAGTCGTCCTCGGGATAGCCAACGCTGACGCTTGCGTCGTGGATGGCCGCGGATATCGCGTCCTTCTCGATTACCGTTCTCCCGGAACGCAAAGTGACGGTGAAAAGTGGCATGACACTCCCGGTTTCGGCGGATACGCGGCGATCGACTTCGTGTGAGATGTTGGTCCCAACGGATGTCGTTGAAGCGGATGCCACGGTATATGCGGTGCACCACACTACTCACCGTCACTACACGTGACCCAGCCACCAAAAGCAGATGATCGAGCAACAGTCCGGTGAGTGCGAAATGACCGAGATGGTTGACCCGAACTGCAATTCGAAGCCATCGATAGTGCATGCCTTCAGGTTGTAGGCGACCCCCGCGTTGTTGTTGAGGAGATCGATCTGCGGATGCATTCGAGGTTGCGGACGGCAGCCGGGTGGGTCATATCACCGTGCCGCGCCGCGTGCGATCAAAAGCCCTGGGCCGCCAACCACTCGAGCACGACTACGGCGACGTCCTTCCAGCCACTATCGATGGTGAGCGAGTGACCGCGTCCTTCGAACACATGGAAGTCGGTCACTGCCGAGCTTTTTGAATACATGGCGACGACTTCCTTCGTGACCTTGAAGGGAACCACGTGGTCTTCGGTGCCCGACGTCAACAGCAGTGGGCCGCGGTCGGCCAGGTGGGTGTCGACTGTGGCCGCCGAGTGACGCGCGAAGTTTGCGCCCGCATCTTCGAACAGTGGCTTGCCGGGTCCGGGGATGGTCAACTCCTCGTGAAGGGCGTCGGACTCCTCTTCGGTGAGATTGTTGCCGAAGGCATAGTGGAACTGCTTGGCCGTAAGAGACACCGCCCGGTGCCGGTTGGCAGGGTTGCCCAGGACCGGGAATGCCGATTTGATCTGTGCAAACGGGAGCGCCTTGACGCCCTTGATGGGCGCGGGGTCGATGGCAACGGCAGCTGCGATGTGGCCTTGGGCGAGCAACTCTTGGGCAAAGAGTCCGCCGAAGGAGTGCCCCACCACGATGGGTTTGGCGCCACCCTGCGCCTTGATCCATCCCGCATAGTGGTCGACTACCTGCTGGATACCGACGTCGTTCATACCGTCCGGGTTCGCGCGTGTCTCTGCGACCGTCGCGAGGTCACCAGGCCAACCTGGTGCGGCGACCGCATAACCATTGTTCTCGAAGAGCTCTAGCCACGGTTGCCAAGCGGTCGAGTGGATCCACAGCCCGTGAATGAAGATCACTGGGTGCGTTTTTGCGGGTGATGTCATAAATCGTCTCCTCGTGTGTGCTGGGAATTCCATTCTGTCGGCGCGAGCCTTTGACAAAACGCTTGGGACAGACAATAAGTCGGCTAGCTCACGCCTAAACCCTTCCCCGGCCAGTCGGGCACGCGGTGCACGAGGGTTGGGCACGCAGTGCACAAAGGTGGGCGCTCGGTGAGGCAAGTCGGCGCAACATGGTCTGGTGACACCAGATCAGAGAGTCTGCGTTGCCAGCGAATTCACACCTGACGCTGGGTAATTCGGCAGGTTATGGCGGACGCAGCCGGCGAGTCGACACCTGCTCAGTCAGCGGCCGGCCTGGCGAGCCAGTTTCCGCCATTCGCCCGGCGAAACACCGAAGTTGGCTCGGAACATTCGGGCGAAGCTGGAGTCGTTGGTGAACCCCCAACCCTGCGAAACTGCCGAGATCGGATCCTTCACGAATGACGAGGCGAGATCTCTGCGCACTCCCTCGAGGCGCCGCGTTCGGATCCAATCCCCCAGCGAGATGCCTTCGGCGGCCAGGATTCGATAAAGCTGCCGCACGGATATGTGGTGTTCGGTGGCAATGCGTCCAGCATCGAGATCCGGTTCCCGCAAATGCATTTGGACGTACTCCATGATCCGGACCGCCAGAGTGGCCTGAAGCGCTTCCTTTCCCAGGTCGACGGCGTCGAGATGGGTCGTGATAACCGCCCGAAGCAAGTCAATTGCAGGCTGACTGACCAATTCGCCCCCAGGCCGATCAAACATTCCTGGCCGCGCGGCCAGTCTGCGAAAATAGGAAACGGCTATGTCTTTGATCGGATGATCCGGACACAAATGCGTAGCGCTGATTTGCCGGATGGCGTTGACTGGCAACGCGATTCGATCCAAAGGTATTCGGAACTTGTGTTGTGAGATGCCGTTCGCATCGGCGAACATGAAGGGAGTTGTTGAGTCCCAAACCGCCAGATCGCCCGGGCGCAGGCTTATTTCGCGGTCACGCTGGGTCAAACCGCAGGATCCCGTGATCTGCAGGCCGAAGAAGAGACTGGGCTTCAGGTCGTCGCCTGGCAACGCCTTGTAATTCACCTTGACGGCGGTGCTGTTCACCGACCAGACTCTGAGATCGGTCAAGTCAGTGTATGCAACACTCCCTGTGGGGCCGCGATCAGCCATGTGCTCGATCACGAGCGGTGCGAAGGTCCGGGAGGTGATGTCGCGCAGCGCCTCTTCGCGATCGGCAACCGGAAATTGTCGGGCGTCGAACTTGACTGTCACCGCGCTTCGCTCCAACCGGCTCTAACTGAATTGGTTCTTCCACTTTGCCGTTTGCGGGAGCGGCAATCAGCAAATGGGTCGCATCCAATTGACGCCCAACGCGCCGAACCACGGCCGCGATGGCCACAGAGACCATGATGCACTTCCACACCGCGGTCACTGTGACTTCCGGGCGTGACGTTCGGCGCTGCGTTGAGCTCGACTGTGCAGCGCGATCCAGGCGGCAACGACCACTGAATGCACGTCCTGGTGTGGGCATCCTGCCGCTGCGTTGGTCCACTCCACCAGCCTGACGACGCAACGCATCTGGTGGCGGGCGAATCGTGATGGCCCTCCGCTTGCGGCGAGCTTGGCCGCGGCGTCAGCCCAGCTCGTTGCTTCCTGAGCCGCAACAGGGACGACATCGCCGGTTGCGTCAACAAGGTTCTGAGCCTCAAGGCAGCGTCGGGAACAGCGTGATTGCCGCGCCCCACAGTGCGCCGGGGTTGATCCGGCCTGGGTGTCGACGCAGCATCTCGTCGTAGAACTCCTGAGCGGATCCCAACGAGGACAGCAGTCGGCGGGCGTCGGTGAGATAGCGCCGTGTGTGCTGAATCTGGGATGGGTTGTCGTAGGCACGGGGATTCTTGTGGCCGGCGATGACCGTCGCGGGGTGCAACGCCTCGGCGATGTCCAGGGCGGCGAGCCACTGATCGATGCCTTCCGCGCCACCGGATTCCGTCAAGTACTGGTGCACCCCGTTGTAGACGACGTCGCCCGCGACGAGCAGGTCGATCTCGGGTAGGTGCAACATCGTCGTGTCGTCGGTGTCGGTGTGCCCGACGTCGACCGGAACCAGCGCGGCACCCTCGAGGTCGAAGCCGCGTTCGTCGACGATGCTCGTGTCGACCTCGCCGACGGGTAGCTGTCCGGGGAACACCAGATCCCAGAATTCGGAGCGGAATTGGGGATCGTTCTGCGCCGCCATCATCTTGGCGGTGCCTGCGGTTGCCAGCACGGTGACACCGGGGAATCTCTCGAGCAGCGGTATCGCCCCGAACCAGTGATCGCCGTGTCCGTGGGTGATGTAGATCTGGCGTAGCTCGCGTCCGGAGTTCGCGATCCAATCACCGACGTCTGCGGCCTGCGCGGTGGTCAGCGGTGGGTCGACGAGAACCGCGTCGCGTCGGCCCATGATCAGGGTGGACGTGATCGGTGACCACATCCGTGTGCTGCCGTCGGGTAGCGGTCCGCGCCCGGATTGCGGAATCTGCTCGGTGACGAAGACCTCGTGCCGCAACTGGGGGTTCATGTCGTCACCTGCGATACCGCGTCGACGAAGTCCAGAATCATGGTGGCCACCGCGCCGGGGCATTCGGCGTGCACCCAATGTCCGGCCCTGTCAATGACTTTGAGGTCCACCTCAGGAAAGCGCGGGGTGATCGCATCGACGAGCCGCTGGTTGACGAAGCCGTCCGCGCCGCCGCGGATCACCAGCACGGGTCCATCGAAGGCGCTCGTCGCTGGAGCGGCCGGAATTCCGGTGTTCCACATGTCGGCGTAGTGGGCTGTGACGTCGACCGACAGGGGCATGCCGACGTCCGCGAGCCGATCGAGCAGCTCCTCGCTCATGTGCGGCGACAGCTGGGCGCGTACGGCGCGCCCCGCAACGCGGTCACCGCCGAGAGCACGGAACGGAGCTAGCACCTCGTCGGGCAGCTGCGTGCCGCCCAGTGGCACCGGGGTGATCAGCACCAGTCCGCGCACTTCGTCGGGATGACGCGCGGCGACCAGCTCGGCGACCACCGCGCCGAGGCTCTGGCCGACCACGATCACGGGTCCCTCGATTTCCTCAACCACTTCTCCGGCCTCGTCGGCGAGCGAATCGAGCGTCGTGCCAAGCGCTTCGGCTACGGATCCGCTGCGGCTGCCGAATCCCGGCAGGTCGTAGGACACGGCGTCGACCTCGCCCCCGAGCGACTCGATCAGGCCGTCCCAGACCGATTCGTCGTCGAGGAACCCGTGGATCAGTAAGAGCGTGGGTGTGCCCGGCGTCGTCATGGCGTCTCCTTCAGAGTCGAGCCCGAGGGGGACCATTCGTCCGTGTCGATGGGCGAGTAGTCGGTGGCGCGCTCGTCCAGTCGTGCGGCGCGCTGAGAGCCGAGCGCCGTGACGAGGTCGTCGGGTAGCGGTGTGCTGAAGATGTTGTCGACGAGGGTGTATTCGGCTGCGAGCCTGCCGAACGCACCCAACGCGCCGATGTCGATGCGCCCGTTGGGCAGGTAGAGATCGTCACGGATGTGGATGCGCTGCACGCGGCCCCATACGACGTGGTCTGGCAGCGGTGGCATCGGGATGATGCGGTCGACGACGCACTCGAAGGAGATGGGCGCACCGGCGATCCGCGGAGCGGAGATGGTTTCCGAGGGTGCCTTCTCCAGCCCGAGTGCCTCGAATTCGTCGACGTCGGTGCCGAATTCGTAAGCTGAGCGATGGACGGCGTCCGACTGTCCGATCGTGGCGATGTTGATCACGAATTCGTTCGTGTCGCGGATGTTGACGAACGTGTCCTTGAGCGTTTCTTCGTCGGCTCGTGGTTGCAGGCTGATCGACAGCACCGGTGGGAATCTGCCGACGACGGTGAAGAAGGATATCGGTGCGATGTTTCCAACGCCGGTGGTGGAGCGGGTGCTCACCCAGGCGATGGCGCGGGGCAGCACGCTTCCGATGAGGAGTTTGTAGCTCGACTTGGGGTCGAGATCTGCGGGGTCGATGATCATTTCTTCTCCAGCCATGCGTCGTCGAGGCAGGTACTCGTGGTCGGTGTTGCCTGGATGCCGACAATCCGCCATCCACGTGCGCCGCGCGCCACCTCGAAATGCACGGCCAGTCTTTCGATCTCGGTCCCATCGGCGCGTTGGCGTGACCAGATCACTTCGATCGCCGCGCCGTTGTCGTGGTAGACCGTCACCTTCCGATCGGGTACCGCGGTGTCGGCGTAACCTGCGTTCCGCAAGCGGGACTGCATCTGTTGCAGCACCGCCACGACGTCGGCTGGGTGCTGAATCCACCGACTGCCCTGGTCGTCGCTCCAACTCAGCGGCGCCGACCAGTAATCGAGGATGAACTCGGGTCCGCGCTCGATCGTTCCGGCGCCAACCCCGATCCAGGTGGTCAGGTAGTCGTCGAAGAACCACTGGGTGACCTGATCGTGAACCGAGGAATCGCGCGTGGGCTCCGGCAGCAGTGCGACGGCGGTGTACCAGACCGGGCCGGTATTGAGCCGATCCGGGTATAGGGCGATCATTGCGTCGAAGTAGGCTCGCGGGCTGGGTTTTTCGTCCAGGAGCCGGCGTGCGTCGAGTAGGTATTCGCGGGTCTGCTCGATGATGGCCGGGTCGTCCGGCAGGTCCTTGTTCTTGTGGCCGGCCACGACGGCTCGTGGCTGCAAGGCCGCGACCTCGTCCAGCGCAACCAGCCATGCCTCGATGCCACCGTGCGCGCTCTCCAGCAGGTATTGATGTACGCCGTTGTAGGCCACGTCGCCGGCGACGACCAGCCCGATGGACGGGACGTGCAGCACCGTGGTGTCGTCGGTGTCGGTGTGGCCGACCTCGACGGCGACGAGTTTGTTGCCTTCCAGGTCGATGCCGTCGGCAGGCACGGTGCGATAGGTGACGGGACTGGGCGGGATCTGCCCGGGGAAGTCGACGTCCCACATTTCGGCGCGACCGACGGTGCCCTGCCGGTGCATCATCGCGATCGTCCCGTCGGTCGCATACGGGACGGCGCCGGGAAACCGTTGCAGCAGAAGGTCGGTGCCGAACCAGTGATCGCCGTGTCCATGGGTGGCGTAGACGGCGACGAGTTGTTTGCCGGAGGCCTCGATCCAGTCGCCGACCCGCCTCACCTGGTCGTAGGTCATCGGAGCGTCGACCAGCACGGCTTCACGGTCGCCGTAGATCAGTGTGGAGGTGATCGGCGACGAGATGATCGGGCCGCCGTCGGGCAGAGTCTGCTCGCGGTGACGACGCAAGCCGTCGTTGACCAGTACCTCGTACTTCAGCTCGGACATGTGAAATTCCTTTCGAAATCAGCGGTTTGTGGGTGTAGTGAGGTGTTCGGTGAACCAAGCGAGGGCGGCCCCGGAAGCTTCGGGGAAGCCCGACAGGTACGGATCGAAGTGGCCGCCGTCGATGGTGACCAGCTTCTTCGGCTCTAGCGCTGCCTCGTAGGCGCCGAGCGCCAAGTCGGTGAGGGTGATGGTGTCGTGCAAGCCGACCACCATCAGCAGAGGTGTGGGGGACACCCGCGAGATCCAGGTGCCGGGCTCGTACATGCGCGCGGCTCGGGAGGAGCGCAGCGTGACGACGTTGTCCCACGCCCCGGCGGGCGTGGGCTGGGTGTAGAAATGGATCGCGTCCGGTGCGCGGTAGGCGGCCCGCACGGTGGGGTCGGCGCTGACGACCGCCTGGGTGGCCAGCGAGTCGCCGCGGAACTGGCTCCGCTCGTCGTCGGCGAACGCCGCCTCCAGCGCCGCGATCTGGTCGGGCGCCACGCGCCGCAGGCTCTGCTGATACCCGCTGATGGTGGGCACCTGGGCGACCACCGCGCGCAGCCGCCGGTCGGTGGCTCCGAGGACGATGGCGTGGCCGCCGGCGTAGCTGCTGCCCCACAGCCCGATCCGGGCTGGATCGACGAAGGGCCGGCTCTCGAGGTAGGAGATGGCCCGTCGCCAGTCGGCGATCTGCACCCACGGGTCGATGTCGCTGCGCGGTGAGCCGTCACTGGCGCCGAAGCCACGGTGATCGTGCACCAGCACCACGAACCCGGCGTCGGCGAACGCCTTGGCAAACCGCTCCAGCCCGTGCTCCTTCACGCCCGCGAAGCCGTGTGCCATCGTGATCGCCGGATGCGGCCCTGTGCCATCGGGGACGAACAACCAGCCCCGCAAAGTCGCATCGCCTTCGACCGTGAACTCGACGTCATGTCGTTGCACCACTTCGGTCTCCCTTCCTGCGTCGTCGATCCGTACAACATCGACGATGCGCGCAGCGCCTCCGAGTAGAGGAGACCGCAATGACACTGGTACTGGGAGGAACAGCCTTAGGCTCATGAGATGGCCACGGACGGCAACGCCCTGGGTGACTACCTTCGTGCCCGGCGCGGTCAGGTTCAGCCCGACGACGTCGGGCTGGTCGCCGGCGCGCGGCGACGTGTTCAGGGCTTGCGTCGCGAGGAGTTGGCGACGCTGGCGGGGATCAGCTCCGAGTACTACCTGCGCCTCGAACAGGGCCGCGACAAGAATCCGTCCGCCCAGATCCTCGATGCGCTCGCGCGTGTCCTGCAGCTCGACGTTCAGGCGACCGCGTATTTGCATCAGCTGGCCAACGTCGCGGGCAACCGCCGGGCCCAGGTGCACGTCGAGACCGCCGCCGATGGCGCCGACGAGCTGATCGAGCAGTTCGCCATGCCTGCGGTGGTGGCCAGCAGATGCCTCGACGTGTTGGCCGCCAATTCGGTCGCGCGAGCACTGTCACCGGGCTTCGAGCCCGGCACGAACTTCCTGCGCTGGCGGTTGCTCGAGCCGGCCGCGCGTGAGCTGTATGTCGATTGGGACGACGTGACCGACGTCGCGGTGAGCGGGCTACGCGAGGCTGCGGTCGACGACCCAGACGATCCGCGCCTACAGTCGGTGATCGGCGAATTATCGACGGCCAGTGCGCGATTCCGCGAGCTGTGGGCCCGCGCGGACGTGGGTTACCGTTCGAGCGTCATCCACATGCGCCACCCAACGGTCGGTGACGTGTACTTGACGCCCAACAGGTTCAACATCCCGCACTCGGGGGGACAGCATCTGCTGACCTATCGGGCCGAGCTCGGTAGCCGGTCGGCAGCGGCGCTCGACGCTCTTCGCGAGCACTGACGCGGATCTGCACCTGGATCGCTCCGCGGGAGGGTGCGCGACAGCGTCATGGACGCACTGTTGGCGGCGACGAGCTTCGCGTGCGATAAGGACTTCCGGGAACGCCGAAGGAAACGTTCGCATTCAAGAACCGATGGGCATGTCATGAATTCCCTTCAGGGACAACGCGGCCCGTGAGCATAAAATGGCGCCGACCTAATGGGGCAGCGTTTGCCCAAGGGGGAGTGCGGGACTGGCCTTTGGTGGACGTGGCCGGACGATCGGGTGCTCGCCACGGTGATTTTCACCGACATCGTGGACTCGACGCGCCGGGTC